>Ga0209591_10000007_pt1 | contig 266571 bp, 231 predicted proteins | sample MAT01_FD_187207 | JGI IMG/M metagenome (GOLD analysis project Ga0209591, IMG submission 187207) | Freshwater microbial communities from Lake Fryxell liftoff mats and glacier meltwater in Antarctica - MAT-01 (SPAdes) (version 2) | ecosystem: Environmental > Aquatic > Freshwater > Ice > Liftoff...
CACCCGGCTTGAACTGCGCCATCGCCGCCTTGAACTGCTCAAGAAAGGCATCGGCCACGGCGTCCAGCACGATGAAACGCTTGGACGCGGTGCAGGCCTGACCCGCATTGCCCATGCGGCCGCTGACAGCCTGTTTTACAGCGCGCGCCATGTCGGCATCTTCCAGCACGATGAAGGCGTCGCTGCCGCCCAGCTCCATGGTTGACTTCTTCAGGTTCTGGCCGGCCCGTGCAACCACCACAGCGCCTGCCGCTTCACTGCCGGTCAAGGCCACGCCACGCACTCGCTTGTCGTCGATCAGCGCGGCCACCTGGTCCTTCGACACGAACAGGTTGGTGTAGGCGCCGGCGGGCAGGCCGGCGTCGTGCGTAGCGCGCGACGCGGCAGCACGCAGCCCGGGCGCGGCCCGCACGGCTGTAGGACAAGACGACGGTGGAGATGAGGCTTGCGCAAGCTTACGGGACCTACGCGTTCTGGTGAACTCTCCCAGCTGGCCTGCCATCGTGGCCAGCTCCTGAAGTGTTCGACAGCGCACGGACAGCGCAGAAGTGCGGGACTATCTTTACAACCGTCGCTCGCCGCACGGCGCGCAACAGCGCCCGCGGCTGCACCAAAGCCCTCGACCGGCGCCAGAGCACAGACAAAAGGGGGCAGCATGAAGGGCTACGTGCAAGACATCGAGGGCATTGCCACGCGGAACGAGGAGTTTCGCAAGGTTCTCTACACGGCCCAGCATTGCCAGTTGGTCGTGATGGCGCTGAAGCCCAAGGAGGAGATCGGCGCCGAGGTGCACAAGCTCGATCAGTTCTTCCGTGTCGAACAGGGCAGCGGCGAGGCGGTGCTGGACGGTGTTCACACCGCGATCCACGCTGGCTACGGCGTGGTGGTCCCCGCCGGGGCCAAGCACAACATCATCAACACCGGTCCTGAGCCGCTCAAGCTCTACACGATCTATTCACCGCCCAACCATCGCGATGGTGTGGTGCATCACACGCGCGCAGACGCCGAGGCCGACACCGAACATTTCGACGGCAAGACCTCGGAATGATGGCCCCGAGGGCGACGGATCGGTACGGGTCCCTGGCGATCGGCCTGCACTGGCTGACGCTGGAGATCCTGATCGCGGTCTACACCTGCATCAACCTGACGGAGCTGTATCCCAAGGGCGGTGACCCGCGCGAGGCGCTCAAGACCTGGCACTTCGTGCTCGGACTCACGATCCTGGCATTGGTGATGGTGCGCCTCTTGGATCGCCTGAGAGGGGGCGCACCCGCGGTGATTCCATCGCTTCCGATCTGGCAGAGCCGGCTGGCCAGTTCTGTCCACGTCTTGCTGTATGTCTTCGTGGCCGTCATGCCCATTCTGGGCTGGTTCCTGCTCAGCGTCGGCGCGTACCTGCATTGGCGTCCGAGAGCAAGGATCTCGCCGGCCAGTTGAAGGAGGTGTACGAAACGATCGGGACGATCGGCTACTTCCTCATCGGCGCGCACGCGCTGGCGGCGCGGTACCACCACTTCGTATCTGGCGACAACACGCTGGTGCAGATGCCGCCGCGAACATGTTGGTGATCAACTCCTGCGTCATGACGATATGGTTCGATGCTAGGCGGTCCAGGCTCAGCATCAGCCAGTGGAGCAGCAGACCATCACAGGGCTCAACTGGTTGAAGTCCTCCTGCAGCGCGCCGGAACTCAAGCAAAAGCCGCGGCCCGCGATCGGCCGTGATTGCAGGGCGCACATCGACCAGCATGCCGCCATGGGCCGCGAGGCGATGTTGCCTAGCCTGCGTGATGAGCGGTTGATCCAAGTCAAGATGCGACGAGGGGAAAGGCTCGGCAAATTCATGATGGCGAGGCGTCGTGCACCATCTGCGCTCGCCGAGGTCGACCTTCCTGCACGAGTTGACGCTTGACCCGCATCAACGTGGCGTCAGTGGGCACCGGCGCCACCTTGAACCGGAGCTTTCGGGCCAAGGCCAACATCGGCCCGTTGCCTGCGATCACCAGCCCCTCCATGGTTCCGTAGCCGTCTCGTCGCGAGCGCCGCACGAGGCTGGCCAGCAGGTGCACGGCCAGCCCACTGCCGCGCCAGTCTTCGGCCACCGTGATGGCGAACTCGCAGACGCGGGCATCGTCGTCGTTGGCACGGACATACTGCGCTGCACCGACGATGTCGATGCCATCGCTGGCCGGCACGGTCGCGACGAACACAAAGGCCCGGCCGGGTACTGGGTGAAGGGCGCGCTCGAGCGCCGCTGGATTGAGCCGCTTCTTGTGAGCCATGAAGCGCGTGCGCTTCGAATCGGCCGACAGCCTGTCGAAGGCCTGGACGATCTCGGCTGCATCCGAACCAACCCCTGCGCGCACGGTCACTTGTCGACCATCACGCAGCGTGACCAAGCGCGCGGGCTGGGGGCCAGACGTCATTTCGGAGAACACCCTAGGCTGCGGCGCCGTTTCCCAGCCGGTCTCGGGCGGCTTTGTCCTCATCCCGCAGCGCGCGCCGCAGCACCTTCCCAATCGCCGTCTTCGGCAGCGCCTCGTTGCGGAACTCGACGGAGCGCGGGACCTTGTAGCCCGTCAGATGCTGGCGGCAATGCGCCAGCAGTTCGGCTTCGGTCAGACGGGCATCGCGGCGCACCACGAGCACCTTCACGGCTTCGCCCGTTCGCTCGTCTGCGACGCCGATCGCGGCCGCCTCGAGCACGCCAGCGTGCAGCGCCAGCACGTCTTCGATCTCGTTGGGGAAGACCTTGAATCCCGACACAACGATCATGTCCTTCTTGCGGTCGGTGATGCGAAAGCGGCCCTGTTCGTCCATCACACCGATGTCGCCGGTGCGCAGCCAGCCGTCGGTCGTGAACGCGGCTGCAGTCTCCTCGGGATGCTGCCAGTAGCCCTGCATCACCTGCGGCCCGCGCAGGGCAATCTCGCCCAACCCACCCACGGTCACGGGTCTGCCGTCCTCATCGAGGATCGCTGCCTCGGTGCTGGGCAGCGGCAGGCCGATCTGGCCGGTCCACTGTGCGATGTCGATCGGGTTGGCGATCGCCACCGGCGCCGTCTCGGTCATGCCGTAGCCTTCCACCAACGGGATGCCGGTAGCGTCCTTCCAGCGTTGGGCGACCACCTGCTGCACGGCCATGCCGCCGGCCACCGCCAGTTTCAGGCGGCTCCAGTCCAGCGCCGCGAAGCCAGGTGCGTCGAGCAAAGCCCTGAACAGCGTGTTCACGCCGATGATCGCCGTCGAGTGCGAGCTTTTGAGTGTCTTCAGAAACCCCCGCATGTCGCGCGGGTTGGCGATGAGCACGGCCCGGCTGCCCTTGCTGAAGAATGCGAGGGCGCCGGTCAATGCAAACACGTGGTAGAGCGGCAACGGGATCACCAGGGTCTCGACGCCGTCCTGCAGATCGCGCCCGGTCCAGGCCGCCACCTGCAGCACGTTGGCCACCATGTTGCCGTGGCTGAGCATCGCCCCCTTGGCGGCTCCGGTCGTGCCTCCGGTGTACTGCAGGAAGGCCAGATCGCCGTGGGCGAGTGCCACGTCGTCGAACTCATTCCGGCGGCCGGTAGCCAGCACGCTGTTGAATGCCACGGTGTCGGCCATCTGCCAGGGCGGCACCAGCTTTTTTACGTGCTTGACCACCGCGTTGGTCAGCCAGCGCCGGACCGGCGGCAGCAGGTCACCCACCTGTGTCGTGATCACCGTTCGCACCGAGGTCGACCCGACAACCTCCGCCAGCGTACTCGCGAAGTTCTCGAGCACGACGATGGCCTTGGCGCCAGAGTCGTTGAGCTGATGCTCGAACTCGCGCGGGGTGTACTGCGGGTTGGTGTTCACTACCACCAAGCCAGCGCGCAGGACGCCGAAGAGCGCCACCGGGTACTGCAGCAGGTTGGGCATGGCGAGTGCCACGCGGTCGCCGCGCTGCAGCAGCGCAATCTTCTGCAGCCAGGCCGCGAACGAGCGGCTGGCGACCTCAAGTTGCCGGTACGTCATCACCTGGCCCATCGATTCGAAGGCCGGGAGATCACCAAAACGCCCGCAGGTGATCGTGAGCAGATCCTTCAACGAACTGTATTTGCCGAGGTCAACCTGCGCAGGAATGCCCTTGGGATAGTGCGAAAGCCAGGGCTTCGAGTCGGCTGAATCGGGCACGGGCATGCCTCCCAAAACGCTATCAGTAGCCATGGCACGAACCGATGGACGGGATGCCTCTAGCCGTACGCATACCAAAGCGCGGCGAAGATGTGGAACACGCTGCCGCCGAGCACGAACAGGTGCCAGACGAAGTGCGAGAAGCGAATTCGGTTGTCGGGATCGCGTACAGCAGCACCAGACTGCCCCCGAGAACACGGGTGGCCACGACGTCCTTGGTGGCGCCATGCTTCGATGCGCGCCAGACGGTCAAAGGCGCGGCAGAAATGGCCAGCCGCACCCCCGACCTGTGGCTGATGGGGTTGGCAACGTCTTCGCCAAACGATTGCTGGCGCTGAGTGCTCATGGTGCTCGAGGGTCTGATCTCTATCCGTGGATGATGGCCAGCCCACCCGCCGTCGCCACCGCTGGCCCGGTCCGAATCGCAGTCATGCGGCTGCGGCAGGCAGAGCGGGTCAGCCCGTGTCCTGCGGGCTGATTCGTGTTCTTTCCATCAAGGCTTGTGCGTCGCGTCCTTGACAAGCTTCTTCGCGTCGCCGACGACATGCTGGGCACGGCCTTTGGCTTCCCGAACTTGCCCCTTGACCTGTTGTTCCTTATTTCCTGCGACCTTGCCGACTTGCGCCTGCACCTTGCCTGCAGCTTCCTTGACAGTACCTTTGACTTGATCCTTGTTCATCGCGCTACCTCATTGGTTGTTCAAACGCGTGGGGCGGCTGGGCCGTCACCCGATAGCAAAGATAGCCATCAGGACAGTCCAAGTCTGTACGCTCACGCACATGGCCGGCTGCGGGCGGGATTCAAGGCGGCATGGTTTGGCGCGCGGCCAGGCGGCAATTACCGTCAGCGCAGACGTCTACGGCCTCTGATGGAGTGGCTGCAATCGGTCTGCCGCTTTGCGGCGGCCGGATCTGACATCGGAGTACCCGCTCCGGGTCGCGAACGGGCGGTCATGCTGCTCGCTTGTTCGGCACCTACGACGGCTCTGTGGTGCGCTGGTATCTGCGAATCGTTCAGCTTGCCAATCGCAGCAACCCTAACGGCAAGCCTGGGCGCCACCAGCAGGATTCCTTGTGCGATCACGCGGGAACTACCCAAAGCACAACGGCTTGCGTCGCGGAAATGCGGGCAAGCCGTTGATTTGAATGGTGGCCTGGGGCGGAATCGAACCACCGACACGCGGATTTTCAATCCGCTGCTCTACCAACTGAGCTACCAGGCCAAGTCAGCCGAACAGTATAGCGGCGCTCCCCCGGCGGCCGGGCCTCGCGCGTGCCTTGCTGCACACCCACCGCAGCGGTCAAGTGCGGCGACGCCATGCGCCGCTGCTGTGTCGCCGGGGCTACTGCATCCCGCGCTTGTTGCGTGTCAGGTCCACGCCCAACTGCTTGAGCTTGCGGTATAGATGCGTGCGCTCGAGGCCCGTCTTCTCGGCCACGCGCGTCATCGAGCCGCCTTCCTTGGCCAGATGGAACTCGAAGTAGCTCTTCTCGAACGCATCGCGCGCTTCGCGCAGCGGGCGGTCGAGGTCGAAGCTCTGCTCGGACTGCGGGCCTTGCGGCAACACCGGCAGCGGCAACGTGGCCGTGCCACCGCCCAGCACCAGCTCGTGGCCGTGCACCACCACGTCGATCCGAAGGTCGTGCGTCAACGCGGTGTGGCGCGGCGCCGGGCGCACCAGCGCCTGTTCGACGGCGCGCAGCAGCTTCTGCAGCGTGATCGGCTTTTCCAGGAACGCACTGGCGCCGTACTTGGTGGCTTCGACCGCCGTGTCGATGGTGCCGTGGCCGCTCATCATGATCACGGGCATCACGAGTTGACCGCCAGCGCTCCACTCCTTGAGCAGCGTCACGCCGTCGACGTCGGGCATCCATATGTCCAGCAACACCAGATCGGGCCGCACCGATTCGCGCACGCTGCGCGCCTGCGCGGCGTTTTCCGCCAACTCGACGGTATGTCCTTCGTCGGTGAGGATCTCCGAGAGCAAGGCGCGGATGCCAAGCTCGTCGTCAACTACCAGGATGGTTGCCATTCAGCGTCGGATCGGTGGTGTGCACCGTGTTCAGGGCCCCTGCCTCGGCCACGGCGTTCGGGGCTGCGGGTGCCGGTGCGGCGGTGGTCGCCACGGGAGGAGCAGGGAATTTGGAGAATGATAGCGAGACACGTGCACCGGTCGGGCGCGGCCCGGCAGCCGGGTCGGCCGCGGCCCCGCCAGGGCTGCCAGAGCCGTCGTCCAGGTTGGCCACCCGCACCCGTGCACCGTGTTCGTCGGCGATCTTCTTCACCACCGCCAGCCCCAGCCCGGTGCCTTTGGTCTTGGTGGTGACGTAGGGCTCGAAGGCGCGCGCCAGCACCTTCTCGGCAAAGCCAGGGCCGTTGTCGATGACTGTCAGGCGCACCGCTCGCAAGGCGCCGTTCTCGCCGCGCGCGGTGCTGGTCGACAGCTCGACATGCGCACTGTCTCGGTCGGCCACCGCGTCGAGCGCGTTCTGCACCAGGTTGTGGATCACCTGGCGCAGCTGCGTCGCGTCGCCCAGCACCCGCGGCAGCTGCGGCGCCAGCCGCGCCACCAGCACGCCGCGGTCGGTGGCGTGGCCATACAGCGCCAGCACTTCGGTGGCCAGCGCGTTCAGGTCCAGCGGTCGCATCTCGGCAGCGGGCAGGCGCGCGTAGTCGCGGAACTCGTTGACCAGCGTCTGCATCGCCTGCACCTGGGCCACGATGGTGGCCACCGAGCGCAGCAGCAGCGCCTGGTCGGTGCCTTCGAGCTTGTGTTCGAGCTTGTGGCGCAGCCGTTCGGCCGACAGCTGGATGGGCGTCAGCGGGTTCTTGATCTCGTGCGCCAGTCGCCGCGCCACCTCGGCCCACGCGGCCGAGCGCTGCGCCGAAACGACCTCGGTGATGTCGTCGAAGACCAGCAGGCTGGCGCCGCCCGGCAGCGTGGCGCCGCGCGCCAGCAGCGTGAGCTGACTCAGTTCCTTGCCGTCCTTGCTTTCACCCGTGCCGGCGCGATCCAGCTCGAACGACTCCTGCCATTGGTCGCGCTCACCCGCTTCAGGGCTGGTCGCCAGCAGCTCGAAGCGCTGTTCGACGTTTTCCGACAGCGCCTTCAGCTCCGGCACCTCCGACAACTTGCGGCCACGCCAGGCCGACAACGGGCGCTGCAGGATGCGCGTGGCGCCCGGGTTGACGGTGTCGATGCGGCCTTCGCGATCGAACACGATGACGCCGGCCGTCAACGTGTCCAGGATGGTCTGCAAGCGGGTGCGCGCGCCTTCGAGTTGCTGCATGCCGCGCTGGACCTGCGTGCGCGCCTGCTCGACCTGCGCCGTCATGTCGGCAAAGCTGCGCGTCAGACCGCCGAGTTCGTCGCCGCTGGCAAACACCGGCTTGGCCGTCAGGTCACCGGCCGCGACCTGGCGCACGCCGTCGGCCAGCAGCAAGAGCGGCCGCGCGAGCTGGTTGCCGAGCACGATGGCCAGCAGAACGGCCGCGAACACGGCCAGGATCAGCGCCAGCGTCAGCGTGCCGATGTACATCCGGCGCAGGCTGTCGCGGGCCAGCGCGCGCTGCTGGTATTCGCTGTACGCCGTCTGCACCGCCAGCGCGTTCAGCGCCAGGCTGCGCGGCACCGGCAGCACCACCATCAGCGTGCGTTCCTCAGCGGCGGCCAGGGCCAGATCGGCGCGCGGCAGCTGGGCCAGCGCGCGCACCCGGGCGCCTGGCCCGCTGGCGGACAGCGATTCGTCGTCGAGCCCTTCGATCTGCGTCACCACGCCGCTGCTGCGCACGCTGCGCAGCAACGTGGCGGCAGGGCGTTCGGGCGGCGCGGTGCTGGTGCTGCCGCTGGCCATGACCAGCATCTGCCCTTGCGGGCCGAGCAACGAGACATCGCTGGCGCCGAGCTGTTCGCGCACCCGCTCCAGCGCCAGTGCGGGCGGCGGGCCGCCGCCGTCGGCCAGCCGCGCCGCGGCCACGCGGGTCTTGTTGCCGATGTCGGTCCGCATCGCGTCCAGCGTTTCCTTGCCCAGGCCGAGCCCGCTGTCGAGCGCACGCGCCACCTTCACGTCGAACCAGGCCTCGATGCTGCGCGAGACGAACTGGTAGCTGACGGTGTAGATCACCAACCCCGGCAGCAGGCCGACGAGGGCAAAGATGCCCGCCAGCTTGACGAGCAGCCGGCTGCCGAACTTGCCGCGCCGCACCCGCACCAGCAGGCGCAGGCCGACCACGCCCAGCACCAGCAACAGCAACACCGCGACCGCCACGTTGACCCAGAACAGCCAGACGAACTGCTTCTCGTACAGGCCGCCGTCCTGGGTGCCGAAGGACAGCACGAAAGCCAGTACCAGCGCCGCGCCCGTCGCGGCAAGGAAAGCCACCGACCAGGCCCACCGCGTCGCGCGCGTGACCTTCAGGCGGGTGGCGTCGGGGGCGTTCACGATTGCACAGAGCCGCGGCGGTCGGCGCGCCGCAACCAAGCAGCGGCCGCGGAGCCGGGTCTGCCGGTCCGCTGGCGCCGCCCCCCTGCGGGCGAAGCGCCGAAGGCGCTACGGAGGGGTTCCATCAATTCGCAGCGTGCGCTCGACGCCCAGCACCCAGTCGCTGGCGCCGACCAGCCCGAACTGCATCGGGCCCGGCAACTGCGCAGTGTCGAGCCGGTAGCTGAACTCGACGTAGTAACCCTTTTCGGCGTCGATCTGACCCGGCTCGGCCAAGCGCCAGCCCGCGCTGCGCGACGCCGCGCTCAGCGCATCGGCCAGGCTGGCGTGGGTTTGCGACAGGCCGCCGAGGGCGACGCGCCACTGGCCCGTCAACGGCTGGTAGGCGATGCGCCACGAGCGGCTGACCCGCGAGACGCGTTCGTCGCGCCAGTACCAGCGGCTGCGCCGCAGGTCGGCGCGGGCGACGAAGTAGATCGGCACGCCGCGGGTGAGGGCGTCCTCAACCGCGTTCGGCAGCGTCACCCGGGTGGCGAACTCGAGGTTCAAGCCGCCCTCTTCGCGGCTGACCTTCAGCGTCGTGAGCTCGACGCCCTGGCCGCGGGCCGGCCCTGCGCCGGCCAGCAGCGCCAGCGCAACGACCAGTGCAAGGGTTAACGCCAGCGACTCGAGGAACCCCCGGACCCGCAGGGCGCGGCGGCGAAACGGCGGCGCTGGCATGTGGCGGGTGGGGGGGTGGCTGGGTGGTGTGTTGGGGTGGCTCAGGCTTTGCGGATCGATGCGTAGAAGAACCCATCCTGCACCGCGTGAACGTTTGGCACGGGGCCCGGCGCAGAGCCCGCCGACCCATGGACGGGATTGTCGGGCAGCGGGTGCAGGTGGCCCGGCGACTGCGGCTCGACGGTGGCGCCCGCCACGCCCACGCGTTGCAAAAACGCGTCGATCTGCGCCTGGCCTTCGGCCTTGAACGACGAGCAGGTGGCGTACAGCAGCCGGCCGCCGGGGGCCAGCAACGGCCAGAGTGCGTCGAGCAGATCGGCCTGGATGCGCACCAGCGCGCCGATGTCCTCGGGCCGGCGCAACCAGCGCACGTCGGGGTGGCGGCGCACGATGCCGCTGGCGGTGCAGGGGGCGTCGAGCAGGATGGCGTCGAAGGGGCGGCCATCCCACCAAGTGCGCGGCTGGCGGGCGTCGGCGCACTTCAGTTCGACGCGGCTGGCCGGGCCGGGTTGGCCCGGGACTGGCGTTCCCAGTTGCAGCCGGTTGAGTGTTTCCTGCACCCGGGCCAGGCGCAGCGGGTCGCTGTCGATGGCCAGCAGGTCGAGCGTGGCCAGTTCGAGCAGGTGCGCGGTCTTTCCGCCGGGTGCGGCACAGGCGTCCAGCACACGGGCATTGGGCGGCAAGTCGCCGGTGGGCCCAACGCCGGGCCGCTCCCAAGCGGGCCCACGTCCCTCCGGGGGACCGCCCGACGTACCCGGCGTGTGAGGGGCTCCATGACCGATCAACAGCCGCGCGGCGCGCTGGGCGGCGGCGTCCTGCACCGAGACCTCGCCTTCGGCAAAGCCCGGCAGCGCCAGCACCGGGCAAGGCTCGGCCAGCACGACGGTGGCGCTGGTGGCGGGGCCGCCGAACTCGGGGCCGTCGAGCAAAGTCGCCGCGCGGCCGGCCGCGGCGAGCCGCTGCACGTAGGCCGCGCCGGTGCCGCGGCGGGCGTTCACCCGCAGCGTCATCGGCGGGCGCTGGTTGGCGGCGGCCAGCAAAGGCTGCCACAGCGCCGGCCAGTCCTGGCGCAGCCGCTCGATCCACCACGGCGGGTGGTTCCAGGCGCCGGCCGGCGTGCGCCGCACCGCCTCGACCAGCGCCTCGCGCTCACGAACGAAGCGGCGCAGCACGGCGTTGACGAAACCGGCCGACGCGGGTGCGCGGCGGCGCACCGCTTCCACCGCCTGGTCGACCAGGGTGTGTTCGGCATACGGCGCCGGCTCGCCCGGCCACAGCAGTGCAATGGCCGTAACGAGCAACGCGTCCACCGCCGGCGGCGGCGCCTTGCTGGCAAGGCGAGCGCGCACTTCGGTGGCGCTGCCCAACCAGCGAAGAGCGTGAAACGCAAGCGCCTGCGTGCCCGGGCGCAATGCGGCCGGCACACGCGGCAGGAAGTCGTTCAACGAGCGCCCCTCGCGCACCGCCTGCACGGCATCGGCAACCTGCTCCAGCAGCACGGCCAGCGGCGCCGAGTGGCCGGCCGCGGCGCCAGTGCCGGCGCCGCGCAGCCCTGGCGCGATAGGGCCCAGCGCTGAGACGGGCACGGCAGGCGTTGTCAATGGTGTGTTCACTGCGGGCAGTCTAGACCCGGCCCGGCAAGGGGCCGACGGGCGGCGCACAATGCCGCAATCCCCTCTGGACCGACGGACCCCATGCCCGGACCCTCTGTTTCCAAACCGCCCGTCGCGGGCAGCGAAGCCAGCCGCCGCATCTTCCGCAACGAGGAGGAAATCGCCAACCTCCCGGCCAGCGAACGCATCCGCTACCGGCTGGTGACGGCCGACCGCCGCTTCCACGCCAACGACAACATCGCGGCCTTCGTGCGCGAAGGCGAACTGACCGAGCTCAAGGCCGAGGTGCAGGCCAAGATGCAAGAGGTGTTGCGCGCCCTCGTCATCGACACCGACAGCGACCACAACACCAACGAGACGGCCAAACGGGTGGCCAAGATGTACATCGACGAGGTGTTCCGCGGCCGCTACGAACCGATGCCGAACGTCACCGAGTTCCCCAACGCCGAGCGGCTGAACGAGTTGATGATCGTTGGGCCCATCACCGTGCGCAGCGCGTGCAGCCACCACATGTGCCCGATCTTCGGCAAGGTGTGGATCGGCATCCTGCCCAACGAACACTCGAACCTGATCGGCCTGAGCAAGTACGCGCGCATCGCCGACTGGATCATGAGCCGCCCGCAGATCCAGGAAGAAGCGGTGACGATGCTGGCCAACGAGTTGCAAGAGCGGGTGCGCCCCGACGGCTTGGGCATCGTGATGGAGGCCGACCACTTCTGCATGCACTGGCGCGGCGTGAAGGACACCAACTCGGCCATGGTCAACAGCGTGATGCGCGGCATGTTCCTGAAGGACGCCAACCTGCGCCGCGAATTCCTGTCGCTGCTGACGCGCAAGACGGCCTGAGGCCGCCACAACGAACGAGGGAGTTCCGATGCTCGTCAGACTGCTCTACGCCAGCCGTGCGGTACCGGCCATCGATCAGGAAGAACTGGTCGCCATCCTGCGCAAGAGCAAGACCAACAACCCGGCGCTCGGCGTGACCGGCGTGCTGTGTTTCAGCGAGGGCATCTTCCTGCAGGTGCTGGAAGGCGGGCGCAGTCCGGTCAACAAGCTCTACCAGCGGATCGCCAGCGATTCGCGCCACACCGACGTGGAACTGCTGTGCTACGAGGAGATCGGCGAGCGGCGTTTCGCTGGCTGGTCGATGGGCCAGGTCAACATCTCGCGGCTGAACCCGGCGCTGCTGCTGAAGTACAGCGAGAAGCCGACGCTGGACCCTTATGGGGTGTCGGGCGCGGTGTCGATGTCGCTGTTTGCAGAGTTGATGGCCACGGCTTCGATCGTCGGCCAACATTGACCACGCCAGAGCGGCCTTCGGCCGCTGCCGCTCAAGGGGCACCGCCGGCCGACCGGCAAAACCGGTTCTGCGGCGTTGGCTTGATGCCCGTCTACAGGACTGCCGGCTGCGCGTAACGTAGCGTGCCCGCGTCGGCATCCATCTCGACCTCCAGCCCCACCGGCAAGGTGAATTTCTTCCGGATGTGGCCGAAGCTGGCGCCGCTGAACACCGGCACGTTGAGCGGCTTGAAGTAGTCGTCGAAGACTTCGTCCAGCGTCAGCGTGCCGTAGTTGCCGTCGCCGGGCTCGCACCGGGTGAAGCCGCCGAGCACCACGCCAGCCAGTCTGTCGAGTGCGCCGGCCAGCTTCAGCGTCGAGAGCATGCGGTCGACGCGGTAGATGTACTCGTTGACCTCTTCCAGGAACAGGATCGCGCCGTCGAAGCGCGGCCAGTACGGTGAGCCGGCGATCGCGCTCAGCACGGCCAGGTTGCCACCGACGAGCACGCCGCGCGCCTTGCCACTGCGAAGGGCCACGGTGCGGTTGGCCTTGCTGACGAGGGCGTCGTCCTTGTCTTTCGGGTTGGCCAGCAGCATCGCTTCGCCGTCCATCAGCGTGCCGCGGAAGTGGCGCACGCTGAATTCGTTCCATTCGGACGCGGCCATCGGGCAGTGGAAAGTGACGAGGCTGGTTCGGTGTTGCACCGCGTTGATCAGCGCCGTGAGGTCGGAAAAGCCACCGAGCACTTTCGGGTTTCGGCGGATCAGTTCGTAGTCGACCAGCGGCAGCATGCGACCGCCTCCCGAGCCGCCCGTCATCGCCAGGATGCCGTGCACCGAGGGGTCGGCGAACATCGCGTTCACGTCGGCGGCGCGCTGCATGTCCGTACCGGCCAGGTGGCCGTAGCGCGCGCGCAGGTTGGGCGCCTCGCGGACCTTGAAGCCCAGGGCTTGCAGCGACTCGGTGGCCACTTCGTAAGGCGCGCGTTCGTAGATGGCGCCCGAGGGGTTGATCAGCGCGATCGTCTGGCCCGGCTCCAGGCGTCTGGGCCGCACGGCCGTCAAGCGCGGTTGCGCCGACGCGGGCGTGGCCGCCGCAGCGGCAGCCAGCCCGGTGATGCCCGCCGCGGCGAAGCCACGCCGGCTCATGTCGGTCGTCATGTGCTGTCCCTTCTTTGCAGAGTCAGACCACGCGCGGGAACCCGCGCCGCACGTGGGCGCGGTCGCCGTGGTCGAAGTGCCACCACTCGGTGGGGATGCCCGCGAAGCCGCCTTGCGCCATCGCGTCGCGCAGCCAGCGGCGTTCTTCGACATGCGCCGCAGTCAGCCGGCCGCTGGCCAGCAGCGCCTCGTGGTGTTCGGGGTGCGAGGCCTCGTCCATCTCGTCGAAGCCGCTGCCCATGTCGGCCTCGTGTCCGTCGGGCCGCAGCAGCGTCACGTCCACCGCCATGCCGAAGCTGTGGATCGAACCACGGATGGGCTCGGCGAAGTACAGCTGCATCGGCGTGCCGACCACGTCGGCCCAGATCGCCGTCTGCACGCGCTGCGGGCGCAAAGCGTCGAGCACGATGAGCGTGTGGCCGGGGCGGTGCGCAGCCAGCCACTCGGCCGCGGCTTCGAGCCCGGCTGCCGCTTCGCGGCGAAGCCAGCCACAGTCGATACCGGGCTCGTACAGCACGCGGTTAGCAAAGTTGTTGGTGCCGGCGTAGCGCAGGTCGTGAGCGACGCCGCGCAGGCTGTCGAGACTTCGGAAGTCGGCGTGCTGGGCGATGTCTTCGATGCGAACCTCGCGGGCCGAGCGCCAGGCCGCCCCAAGCCGGCCCGCCGCCCCCTCGGCGGGTCGACCGCCGTACCCGGCGGGCGGGGGGCGCCACTCATTCACGGTAGACGCCCTCGAAATCGACGCTGCCGTTCGGCGACATCACGAAGCCCTTCACGTCCTTGCGCAACGGCAGGTACACCGACGAGTGCGCCATCGTGATCCACGGCCTTTCACGCTTGAAGATGGCCGGCGCCCGTACAAACCGCCCCAACCGCTTCGGCACATCGACCTCGGCCCGCGCCGCTTCGAGCAAGGCGTCGAACTCGGCGTTGCAGAACTTGATGCCGCCGCGGCTGTTGGCGCAGCTCAGGTTGGGCGTCAGGAATTCATCGGCGGAGGCGGCGTCGGTGCTCCAGCCGCTCATGTAGATGTCGTGTTCGCCGTTGTTGGCGCGCTTCAGGTACTCGCCCCACTCGTAAGTCAGGATGCGCACCTTGACGCCGACTTTGGCCCAGTCGGCCTGGACCATCTGCGCCCTCGACTGGCCGTTGGGGTTGGTCGGCCGGCTGATCGGCAACGCCCACAGGTCGATCTCGAAGCCCTGCGGATGGCCTGCCTGGGCCAGCAACTGGCGCGCGCGATCGGGGTTGTGTTCGTTCTTCAGCGCCTTGTTGAAACCGGGCACGGCGGGCGGAAAGGCGCTGACTGCCATCAACGCATCACCGCGCGGGAACAGCACCTTGAACAGTGCCGCACGGTCCACCGCGATGTCCAGCGCCTCGCGCACTTCGCGCCTTTGCGGCAGCGGCTTCTTCAGGTTGAAGGCCAGGTACGAGATGTTCAGCGCCTGGATTTTCTGCACCGTGATCTGCGGGTGGCCGGCGAGCGCCGTCACGTCGACGTCGCGGATCGCGCTGGCGACAGGGCACTCGCCGCGCGCCACCTTCTGCACGCGCACGCTGGGCTCGCGGCTGATGGCATAGACCAGCGCCTTCGTGCGCTGCACGCCGCGCCAGTAGCCCGGGTGTGCGGACAGCTTAAGCACGTCGTCCTTGCGGTAGCTCTTGAACTGGTACGGCCCGGCGACCACCGGCTGGTTGTTGATGCTGCTGGCGCGGCCTTGCTTCAGCAGCAACGCGGCGTATTCGGCCGAATGCAAGCCGGCGAACGACGCTCCGAGGTACGACAGGAAATTGACGTTCGCCTTGTGCAACCGAAAGCGCACCGTGTGCTCGTCAACGCGGTCGATGCCGGCGACCATCGCGGCCAGCCCCAGGCTCTGCGGGTAGATGAACGTGGCCGGGAAGGCGGCGTTGAACCGGTGCTTCGGGTCGATCATCCGGCCGAAGGTGAACAGCACGTCGTCGGCGTTGAAGGCACGGGTCGGTGTGAAGTAGGGCTGGGTGTGGAAAGCCACCCCACGGCGCAGCGTGAAGGTGAAGGTGCGCGCGTCGGGCGTGACCGACCAGGCGGTCGCCAGCGCGGGTTGGATCTCACCGCTACCGCGTTTGAACTCGACCAGGCCCTGGAAGATCTGCGTCGTGACGTTGCCGGTGCTGGCACTGTCCCACAACGACGGGTCGAAGCCTTCCGGGCTGGCGTCGGCGCAATGGACCAGCGCCTTCGCCGCCGGGGCCGCCGCCGGGGCCGAAGCCGGGGCGTGCGCTGCCGCGCCCAGCGGGGCGCCACACATCAACGCGGCACACAGCCAGCGGGCGGGTCGGTTGAACACGCGGGCATCATAGCGAGCAGCCTGTTAGCTAAAACCCGCTCTCACCCGATCCGAGACTGCCTTGCTGCACCTGCCCGTTCCCCCCTGGGCCACGCCGCGGCCCGACGGCCTGCACGTGGTGCTGCTGCTCGACAGCGACGCCACGCCGGGCAGCGTGTGGCTGCGCACGCTGCCGGACAACGAAGAGCATCTGACGCCGCTGGTGCTGGACAGCCGCAACGGCCGCGACGGGGCGCTCGCGCGCTGGCGCGGTGTGGCGGCCTGGGACGGTGGCAATGAACTCACGCGTTATGCCTTCGTCGTCAGCGGCGCCGAAGGCCAGCGCTGGCTGGCCGCGGACGGCGAACACGCCCTGGTGCCGCCCGAGGCGCTGCACTTCCGCCATCACCCGCACGAAACGCCGCCGTCGTGGGTCCGCGAGCAGGTCTTCTACCAAGTCTTTCCGGATCGTTTTGCGCCCAGTGGGCAGACGCCGCCGGGTGCGGCTCGGCAGGCCCGCTGGGGCACGCCGCCCGATCGCACCCACGCCGCGCACACGCACTACGGCGGCGACCTGCCGGGGCTGACCACGAAGCTGCCGTACCTGCACGACGAGCTCGGCGTCACCGCGCTGTACCTCAACCCGGTCTTCGAAGCCGGCAGCAACCACCGCTACGACACCCACGACTACGGCCGTGTCTGTGCGCAGCTCGGCGGCGACGCCGCGCTGCTCGAACTGCGCCAAGCCACGCGCGCCCGCGGCATGCGGCTGGTGCTCGATGCGGTGCTCAACCACACCGGCGCCGGCCACGACTGGCTGGCGACATCACCTGAGCGTTATGCCCGCAGGGCCGACGGCACGCCGCTCGGCTGGAAGGGCCACGATTCGCTGCTGGTGCTGGACTTCGCCGACCGCGGTGTGCAGCAGGCCGTCTATGGCGCGGACGACGCCGTGCTGCGCCGCTGGCTGCAGCCGCCGTGGTCGATGGACGGCTGGCGGCTGGACGTGATCCACATGCTCGGCGAAGGCCCCGGCGCGTGGAACAACACGTTGCACGTGCGGGCGATGCGCCAGGCGATCCGCGCGGCCCGGCCCGACGCCTACGTGCTGGGCGAGCACTTCGCCGAAGCCACGCGCTGGCTGCAGGGCGACCAGGAAGACGGCGCGATGAACTACTACGGCTTCGCGCTGCCGGTGCAGAGCTGGCTGGCGGGCTTCCGCCTCGGGCTGGCGGCGCCTGGCCCGGGCCCTGCGCCGCGGCTGGCCACCCCCGCGTTGGTGGCGGCGCTGGCGCGCGCGATCGCCCCGATTCCCTACGCCAACCAGCTTGCGCAGTTCAACCTGCTGGACAGCCACGACACGCCGCGGCTGTTGAGCGAACTCGGCGGGCGCGACGCCCCCGACGCGCTGGCGCTGCTGGCGCTGGCCTTCACGCTGCAGTTCACCTGGCCCGGCGTGCCCTGCATCTACTACGGCGACGAAACCGGCCTGGAAGGTGGCGCCGACCCGGACAACCGGCGCTGCTTCGAATGGGACCGCACACGCTGGGCCGTGGGCCTGTGGCGGCAGGTGCGGCAATTGATTGCCATGCGCAAACAGCGTGCCGAATGGCAACACGGCGCCATCGTGCCGCTGGCGCAAGGCGAGCATTGGTTCGCCTACGCCCGCTGCACGGCTGAAGCCGCCACGGTGGTGCTCGCGAACCGCGGCCCGGCAGTGAGCGTGAGCGTGCCGCTGCGGCGCGTGCCGCTGGCCCCCGCCGCCTGGCGCCGCGCCGACGGCAGCGGCCGCTTCGTGCACGGCCGCGCGATCACGCTGACGCTGCCGGCGACCTCGGCCACGCTCTTGCTGACGGACTGAACGCACAGGCCCGGTCGCCACCGGCTGCGGTGAATACATCACCAACCGCGCACGACCGATTCACTTCTTTTGTGGATGTCGCCGGTCTAGCCTCGAAAGGTTGGCGAAGAGCACGCTGCCCGCAGTTGCGGGCCCCGCGGCCACCCCCGCCGCCAGGAGCATGAGTCGATGAGCGAACAACTGCTGTTCCCGGCACGCGCGGCACGCCACCCCGCCGCAGGCGCCGACATCGGCACGGCTTTCGCCACGCTGCCGTGGGACGGCTTCGCTGCGGCGTTGATCCCCCCGTCAGCCGAGCGCCTCCGCAAACCCGACGCCGGGCCGTGGCTGGCCGCGATGCTCGACGAGATCGACTACGGCACGCTGCTCATCGGCGCTGGTTCGGCGCTGCTGTACAGCAACCATGCCGGCCGCCAGGCGCTGGCGGGCGCGCACGCGCTGCGGGTCGACGCCGGGCTGCTGCGCCCGCGCCATCCGCAGGACGTGGCGCCGCTGTCCGACGCGCTGGCGGCGGCCGCGCGCGGCCGCCGCAGCCTGGTGATGCTGGGCCAGGACGAGACGCGCATCAGCATTTCTGTGGTGCCGCTGACCGACAACACCGACCGTGCCACCGGTTCCGCGCCCACGCTGCTGGTGCTGGGCCGCCGCGAGATGTGCCCGCCGCTGTCCTTGCGCGGTTATGCCCGAGAGCTGGCGCTCACGCCGACCGAGACGCGGGTGCTCGAGATGTTGTGCGAAGGGTGGCTGCCGGCGGAGATCGCCGAGCGCCAGCACGTGGCGCTGTCCACCGTGCGGACACAGATCGGCAGCATCCGGGCCAAGACCGGCGCCGGCAGCATCCGCGAACTCGTGCGGCAGGTGGCGCGGCTGCCGCCGCTGGTCGGTGCCCTGCGTGGCGCAGCTTGCTCCGGCACGCATTCCTGATGCCGGGGGCGCAGCTTGCTGCGGCACGTATTCCTAACGCGCGACACGCGTTGACCCGAAGCACCGCCTCGCCGCTCGCCCCCTAAGATCGGCCACGTTTCCGCGGCGCCGGTGCCACGGACAGCCGGGTGCCGATGATCGTCTCACCGCCTCGCCGGCCGATACCGGCGGACCCCTTCGCCGCCGCCCCGATGAGCCCTCTGCTGCGCGCGCTGGCCCGCCGCGGCGAGTTGCGGCGCATCCGCCGTGGCGTACAGCTGATCACCGAAGACGACATCGGCGACACCCTCTACATCGTGCTCGAAGGCCGGCTGCGCGCCTACGCCGCGGGCAACGATGGCCGTGAAGTCACCTACGGCGAGTACGGCCCCGGCGAGTACGTCGGCGAGATGGGTCTGGACGGCGGCAAGCGTTCAGCGCACGTCGAGGTGCAACAACCCGCGCTGTGCGCGGTGGTCGTGCGGCCGACGCTCGAAGCCTTCCTGGCTGAGCAACCGCAGTTTGCCTTCGAGCTGCTGGCCAAGGTGATCCGCCGCGCGCGCGCGGCGACGATGGGGCTCAAGCAGATCGCCCTGAACGACGTCTACGGCCGGCTGAAGGCGATGCTCGAGACCCTCTCGGTGGCCGACCCATTGAGCGACTCGCCGGGCGACACCGCCTGCCGCGTCGCCGCACCCGCGCTTTCGCATCTTGAGATCTCCCAGCGCCTGGGTTGCTCGCGCGAAATGATCAGCCGCGTGATGAAGGATCTGGAGCGCGGCGGTTTTGTCGAGGTCGGCCGTCGCCGCATCGTGCTGCTGAAGGCGCTGCCCGCGAAGTGGTGAGCTAACAGAGCAGATTCGTGGATGCATCCGCCGTGCTGGGGATGCTGGCGCGGGCGGGCGGGCGGCAGGCTCGGTGGATGACTCACTCGCTTGCACCCGCACCCGCCGTACGGCCCGAGGACGGCCCGCTTCTTGCGCTCGTGCTCGACGCATTGGCCTACCCGTTGTTCGTGCTGCGCACCGATGGCAGCCTGCTGCACGCCAACCGCGCCGGCTATGACACGCTGGCGCCCGGTGGCCCGCTGCATCGCGTCGGCCATGGGCACCTGCTGCCGCGCGATGCCGGGCTGAAGCCGGCCTTCCATGCCGCGATGCAGGCCGCCGCAGCCGGGCGCGTGCAGGCCCTGCACGGCGCCGATGGCGCGCCGCTGGCGTCGTTCACGCCCCTGGCCGCGCCAGACGGCAATGCCAGGCCGCCGATGGTGCCCGTCATGGTGCCGGTGCGGGTGGTGGTGCTGGCCTGGGCCCTGCCCGGGCACGGCGCGGCAGAGGTGCGCGAGCTGTCGCGCCGCTACCGGCTCACCGACGCCGAGACGCGGGTGCTCGAGCAATTGCTGGCCGGCCACGGCGCCGAGCAGGCGTCGCAGGCCATCGGCGTGTCGCTGTCGACCGTGCGCAGCCAGATCCTCAGCCTGCGCCGCAAGACCGGGCACCGCAGCGTGCCGGCGCTGTTGGCGTCATTGCGCGCCCTGCCGGCGCTCGCGCCGACGTCGCTATCGATCAGCCGGCACCCTTGACAGCCGGTGGCGCAAACCGCCGCTGCGGCTTGTCGGCCCTGGCGTACAGCGGCTGCACCTTCGGCAGCTTGCCCTGGATATCGCGGATGCGGCTGTCGCCGGCGGGGTGCGTGCTCATCCATTCCGGCGGCGCGTTCTTGTTGCCGCCCATCATCTTCTGCCACAGTGTGACGCCGGCCGCCGGGTCGTAGCCCGAACGTGCGGCCAGGTCCAGGCCGACCAGATCGGCCTCGGTCTCGTCTTCGCGGCTGAAGCGCAGCGACAACAACTGCCCGCCGGCCGACAGCGCCGCCTGGCCGAGGCCACCCAGGCCAAGTAGCGCGCTCAAGCCCTGCACGCCGAGGTTGGTGCCCTGGCTCTTGGCGATGCGTTCGCGGGCGTGTTCGCGCAGCGCGTGCGCGGCTTCGTGGCCCATGATCATGGCCACCTCATCGTCGTTGAGCTGCAACCTGGACAGGATGCCGCTGTAGAACGCAATCTTGCCGCCGGGCATGCAGAAGGCGTTGACCTGGTCGGAGCCGATCAGACTGACCTCCCAGCGCCAGCTGGCGGCGCGGCTGTTCCAGGGCCGCGTGTGCGGGATGATGCGTTCGGCAATCGCTCGCAGGCGTTGCAGCTGTGGGTGGTCGGCCGGCGCCAGCGCGTTCTTCGACTGCGCCTCGCGCTGCAGCTGCAGGTACTGCTGGCCGGCGGCGGCTTCGAGCTGGTCGGCCGGCACCAGCTTCATCAGCGCGCGGGTGGCGGACGAGGGGCGCGTGACCTCGCCCTGCAGGCCGCCGAGCGAGGCGTCCTGCGCCCACACCGGCGCACTGACGAGTGCGGCGCCACCGGCGAGCAACGCGCCCGTAAACAGGCGCCGCGAGTGCAGTGCGCACAGACAGCCGATCGGGGCGTGCAGCGTGGCGATCGGGCTCGAAAAGGTCGGCGGGTTCATGCGCTGCATCTTAAGCAGCGAGGGCGAAACCTAGAATCAGACAAGGCCACCTCGCGATGCCGGACATCACCCCAACCGCACCCGAACCCACACGCCCTGCGCTGTCGGCGGCCATGCGCGCGGTGGCCGCGCAAGGCATGGAGCGGCGCTACAAGCGCGGCACGATCCTGATGGCCGAGGGCGAACCCGGCGGCGCGCTGTACTTCATCGAAACCGGGCTGCTGCGCTCCTACAGCGAGCGCGAGGACGGCCAGCAATACACCTTCGGCCTGCACGGCCCGGGCGAGGTCGTCGGCGAGTTCACGCTCGACGGCGGCCCGCGTGCGGCCAGCGTGATGGTCGAGCAGGCCGCCATCTGCCGCACGGTGCACCGGGTGACGCTGGAGCACGCCATCGCGGCCGACCCTTCGCTGGCTTTCGAGCTGCTGTCGCTGGTGATCCGCCGCGCCCGTGCGCTGTCGGCGCGGGCGCGCGACCTGGCGCTCAGCGACGCCTACGGCCGGCTGGCGCTTTGGATGCGCGAAAGCTCGGTGGTGCAGGACGACGGCACGCGCTGGGTACAGCTCCCGATGACGCAGGCGCAGCTGGCGCAGACGCTGGGCTGTTCGCGGCCGATGGTGACGCGGCTGCTGGGCGACCTCGTCAAGGGCGGCTACCTTCGCCAGGACGAAGGGAGATGGCGGCTGCTGCGCGCGTTGCCGCCGCGCTGGTGAAGCAGCGCAGCGGGCCGCTGCCGGGCCGTCCCAAGGTGCCCGCTCGCCCCCTCGGGGGGCCGCTGCCGGTACCCCGGCGGCGGGGGGCTCCATTCCCTAGCTTTGCAAGACAGCCATCATCGGCGGCAGCGTGGCGACGCGGTCCAGCAGGTCACGGATGCTGCGCGCGCCGGTCTTCACGCGCAGCTGGCCGATCTGCGTGCGTACCGTCGACAGCTGCACGCCCTTGGCGCGCGCAATGTCGATGGGCGTCTGGCCTTCGAGCAGCGCTTGCAACACGGCGGTCTCGGCTGCCGTGAAGCCGTGCTGGCGCGCATAGCAGGACAGCGCGAGGTCCTGCACCTGCGCACCGCTGCCCGCACCGCGGCCTTGGGGCAACGAGACGAGCACCGCGCGCGGTGCGCTGTTCGCGGCTTCGTCGTCCGCATCGCCGTCGGCCGGTGAATCCAGCGGCAGCACCGCCACCGTCAACGGCCGCGGTCCGGGGCCCAGCGTCAGCAGCCGTCGCAGGCCGCGCAGCCCGGCGTTGGCCAGCGCCTCGGCCAGCGGCAGCGCCTCGGCCGCGGTGCGGCCGCGCAGGTGGCCGTGTTCGAGTACCAGCGCGGCGTTGCCTTCCAGGTTGGCGTGGGCCAGCCGGTTGGCGTGCAGCACGCGGCCCGTCTCGGTGACGAGCAGCATGCCGCGTCCGACTTGATCGAGCGCTGGCGCGAGCCAACGTGCCAGCAGGCTGGCGGCGTGGGGTGCGGCGGGATTGGGCCGCAAGCTCGGGTGCGCGGCGCCGTGCATCGCGGCGGACAGTACAGGCATCGAGATCATCTTCGGCTCCTCGGTACGCCACCCGGCCACACGTGCTGTGGGCCATCGCCGCGTCGGGCCCATCGTGCGCGGCCTGGACGCGCGCCGGGCGTCAGCGCGATGCAGCTGGCGCAGTCAATATTGACGGCGCGTTGCGGCGCTGGCGACGTCAGGCCGTCCGTTCAGACGCCTTGCCCAGCTCGAACAAGCGCCGCAACTCCTGTTCGGGCAGCTGCCCGATCCACGTCTCCCCGGAGCCCACGGTCATCTGCGCCAGCTCGCGCTTGCTGCGGATCATCGCGTCGATGCGTTCTTCAAACGTGCCGCGAGTGATGAAACGGTGAACCTGCACGTTGCGCTTCTGGCCGATGCGGTAGGCCCGATCGGTTGCCTGGGCTTCGACGGCCGGGTTCCACCACAGGTCGAAGTGCACCACGTGCCCGGCCGCCGTCAGGTTCAGGCCGGTGCCCCCGGCCTTCAGCGACAGCAGGAAAACGCGCTCGCCGGGCTCGGTCTGGAAGCGTTCGACCATCTCGTCGCGCCGTGCGCGCGACACCCCACCGTGCAGGAACTGGGGCTCGCGCCCCTGCCGCTCGCGGAGCCAGCGTTGCAGCAGTTCACCCATCTCGCGGAACTGGGTGAACACCAGCACCTTGTCGCGCGCGGTCTCGATCTCGTCGAGCAGATCGAACAGCCGCTCGACCTTGCCCGAAGCCAGCGGGTGATCCAAGTCAGCGCCGCCCTGCTTGAGGTACTGCGCCGGGTGGTTGCAGACCTGCTTCAGCGCCAGGATCATCTGCAGCACCAGCCCCTGGCGGCGGAAGGTATCGGACTCGCCAGCCGCGCTGGCCAGACCTTCACGCACCACCGATTCGTACAACGCCGCCTGCGCCGGGCTCAGCGTGCAGTGCTGCGTCTGCTCGATCTTGTCGGGCAGGTCGTTGATGATGGTCTTGTCGGATTTCAACCGCCTCAGCAGCAACGGCGCCAGCACACGTTTCAGCCGTTCGGCCGCGGCGGCGTCGCGGTCGGTCTGGATCGGGGTGGCGAACTCGCGCCCGAACTGGGTCAGCCCGCCGAGGTAGCCGGCCTGCGCAAAGTCGATGATCGACCAGTAATCGGACAAGCGGTTTTCGACCGGCGTGCCGCTCATCGCCACGTGCACCGGCGCTTCGATGGACTTGACGGCGCGCGTCTGTGCCGCGCCCGGGTTCTTTAGGTTCTGCGCTTCGTCGACGACCACGATGCGCCACCGCAACTCGCGCAGCCGCGCGGTCTCGGCGCGCGCCACGCCGTAGGTCGTCAGCAGCACATGCGGGCGCGGCGCGGCAGCGCTGCCGGTGGACAGTGCGCGTTTGCTGCCGTGGTAGACCTCGACCGACAGCGACGGCGCGAAACGCGCCACCTCCTTCTGCCAATTGGTCAACAGGCTGGTCGGCACGATCACGAGTGCACCGCTGCCGTGGAACTGCCCGTGCTCCTTGAGGTGCAGCAAGAGCGCGATCACCTGCACCGTCTTGCCCAGGCCCATGTCGTCGGCGATGACGCTGCCCAGGTCGAGCCGGGCATTGCGCACCAGCCACTGGAAACCGCGTTGTTGGTACGGCCGCAGATCGGCCTTCAATCCGTCCGGCAAGGGCACCGGCGCCGGGTCCTTCAAGGACGCGACGAGCTGCTGCGCCACCTTGTTCAGGCCGACCGGCGCGCCGTCGTAATCGCCCGCCAGCGCGATGCGCAACAGGTCGGGGCCTTGCACCCGCGGCGGCCTGGACAGTTGCCCGCGCAGGTTGTCGATGGCGGCCGGGTCGAGGTAGACGTACTCGCCCTTGAAGCGCACCACGCCCGTGGCCTTGCCGAGCAGGCGCTCGAACTCCTTCGGCGTGAGCGACTCTTCGCCCACCGCCACCTGCCAGTCGAACGAGAAGATGTCGTCAGCCTTCAGAAACGACGGCGATGCGCCCGCGGTGGCCTTGAGCTGCATCGATAACCGCGGGCGCAGCAAGCGGTCCAGCGCCTTCGGCAACAGCGCGCGGATGCCGAGCAGGCGGATCGTCGGCAGCGCCTCGAACAGGAAGGCCGGCAGTTCGGCGGCTGTCATCGGCACCGGTTTTTGCGCACCCGAACGCACATAAGCGGCCAGGGGTGGGTGGAACTCGGCCAGCATGGCCACGGTGCGCAGCACCGACAAACGCCGCGCCAGCCACGCGGGTTCCTTCATCACGGTGGCCAGCGGCGTGGGCGTGCCCAAGGGCTGTGATTCATCGGCCACGGCCACCGACAGCTCGAAGCCGTCGCCGCGCACGGCTTCGTCCAGCCGCAGCACCGGCGCGTACGTCTGCCTCGCCAGGTGCAGGCGGGCGAGCCAGGCCTGGATGCTGCCGGGCCACGCGGCTTCGCCCGGGGCGTCGAAGTAGGCCTCGCCCGCGTCGAAGAACAGGCTCGGGATCTTGCCGTCGAGTGCCTTGGGCGGCACGCCCGGTGCCTCGGCGGCGCCGAGCACGCCATGGTTCAGCAACAGCGAGAGCAGCACCCGGGCCTGCTGCGCGGCGGGCAAGGCGCTGGCCTTGCCGCGGCCTTGCCGCCGCTGCACCAGACCCGCGGGCAGGCTGTCGGCCACGCGCTGCACCAGGCTGCGCACCGTGGCGTCCAGTTCGGCCGGCAGCCAACGCACGGCCAGATGCTGCGGGCCGAGCGCCATCAGCTCGGGCACCACGGCACCCTTGGCCAGCAGGTGCAGCGCCAGTTGCCGCACCTGCCACAGCGCGGCCAGCTCCACGGGCATGTCGTCCACGCGCGCCGGGCTCACGGCGGCCAGCCGGCCGATCAACGCCGGCAGCGTCTTGACGGTGCTGGCGCCCGCTTCGACACCCGACACCTGCGCGGTGCCGCGGTCGTCCACCGCGATGCGCAGCCGGCCCGTTGGGACGGGGGCCGCTGCCACGCCTTCATCGTCGGCAATCGCCTGGCGCGCCATCTCCGCCGCCGCGTCGCGCGCGACGCGGGCCATCTGCTGCTCGGCCACCTCGCGGAAGTCGCCACCGCGGTGAAACACCGGGTTGGCCGGCAGCAGGCGCCACAAGGTCTGGCGCAGATCCGGGATGGTGCTCAGGTCCAGCGACGCCAGCGCCGTGGTGCCTGCGCCGTCGGGTCGCGGTGGGTCGGCAGCGGGCTCGGTACCCGCGGGCGCAGCGCCGAACAGCGCCTGCGTCGCCGTGGGGACGGCGGCCTCTTCGGCGTCCTGCACCTCCAAGCCCAGCGGCTTCAGCAGTGGCGTCAACTCGATGCCGCGCAGGCTGAAGACCAGAAACGGGTCGGCGTCGATCTGCTGGCTGAGCAGGTAGATCACTGCCGCGAGGTGCTTGCACGGCACCGCCCAGTCGGGGCAGGAGCAGTGCATCTTGAGGTCGCTCCAGCGCTCGGGGAACACGGGGATCTTCAGCCGCTGCGCCACCTGCAAGACGCTGGGGTCGAGCTCGCGGTTCAGCAGCCGCGCGATCAACCCCGGGTCCTTGGCCAGCGCGGCGACCAGCTTCGCGGCCTGCGCCGGCTCGACGCGCGGCACCCCGATGTCCACGTCATAAGGCTGCGGCCGCGAGCCGTCCACGCGCGCGGTGATGGACGACCCTTTGATCACCAGGTCGCGGACCGCACCGCGGTTGGCGTAGGTGCGGCCGCGCGGCAGGCGGTTCTCGTCGTCGATGTCGGTCAGCGCTTGCAGCCACTGCGCACCCCACCAGGTGCGGCCGTAGGTCGCGTAACTCACGCCTGCGCGGCGCGGCTGCGGGCCAGCTCGACGAACCAGTCGACGGCATCCGCGTTGGCCATCGCGTCGCGCTTGAAGACCAGCTCGGCCGGCGTGCCCATCAGCAGCTTCTTCACCGGCAGCTCCATCTTCTTGCCGCTGAGCGTTCGCGGGATCGCGCTGACCTGGAAGATGTCGTTCGGTACGTGGCGCGCCGACAGCGCGGTCTTGATCGCGGTGCGCAGGCGCTGCGTCAACGCGTCGTCCAGCGTCAGCCCTTCGCGCAGCACCACGAACAGCGGCATCCAGCTTTCGCGGCCCAGGTATTCCAGATCGACGACCAGGCTGTCCAGCACCTCGGGCTGCACCTCCACCGCTCGGTACAGCTCGGCCGTGCCCATGCGGATGCCGTGGCGGTTGATAGTGGCGTCGCTGCGGCCGTAGATCACCGCACCGCCACGGGGTGTGATGCGAATCCAGTCGCCGTGGCGCCAGACGCCGGGGTAGGTGTCGAAGTAGCTGTCGCGATAGCGCTTGCCGCCGACGGCGCCGGGGGGCACCGGCTCGTCGCCCCAGAAGTACAGCGGCATCGACGGCATGGGCTGCGTGCAGACGAGTTCACCCACCTCATCCGTCAGCTCTTTGCCGTCCTCGCTGAACGCAAACACCGCGGCGCCGAGGCAGCGGCACTGCATCTCGCCCTTGGTGACCGGCAGCATGCGGTTGCCGGCGACGAAGGCGCCTGCGAAGTCGGTGCCGCCGCTGATCGGGTTGAGCCAGATGTCCTGGCCGCCCACTTTCGGCAGGTGCCGCCAGATCCAGTCGTAGCACTCGTCGGACAGCGGGCTGCCGGTCGAGCCGATCGCATGCAGCTTCGACAGGTCGGCTTCCTTCATCGGCTCCACGCCGGCCTTCAGGCAACTGGCGTAGAAGGCGGCGCCGGCACCGAACCAGGTCAGGCCCGCCGCGCCGGCAAAGCGCCACAGCGTGCCCCAGTCGGGCGCTTTCGAAGGACCGCCCGGGTTGCCGTCGAACAGGCAGACGGTGGTGCCACCGAGCAGCGCGCCGAGCTGCGCGTTCCACATGATCCAGCCGGTGCTGCTGAACCAGAAGAAACGCTCGCCGGTCTCGGCGGTGGGCGCGACGTCGTTGTGCAGGCCGCCTTTCAGCGCTTCAAGCATCACGCCGCCGTGGCCATGCACGATGGCTTTGGGCAGGCCGGTGGTGCCGCTGGAATAGACGATCCACAGCGGGTGTTCGAAAGGCACCCATGCCGGCGACCAGCCCTCGCGCAGCGGCGCGGCCACCAGCGCGGCCCACGCAAACGCAGCGCGGCGGGGTGCGGCGAACTCTTCGTGCCGCGCAGCGCCATCCAGATCGGCGACGAAGACCAGATGCTCGACGCTGGGCAACTGCATCAACACCTCGCGCAGCACCGGCCGGCGGTCGTGCGACACGCCCGCCCAATGCTGCCCATCGACGGCGATCAGCACCTTCGGCACGATCTGCCGGAAGCGGTCGAGCACCGCGACCGGCCCCATGTCCGGGCTGCACACGCTCCAGACAGCGCCTACGCTGGCGCAGGCCAGAAAGGCCACGATGGCATGCGGCGTATTCGGCAGGTAAGCGCAGACGCGGTCGCCAGGCACCACGCCCATGCCGCGCAGCGCATCGGCCAGCGATGCGGTCTGGCGTTGCAGCTCCGGCCATGACATCTCGACCGGCGCTGACATGCGCTCGTTCTGGAACACCAGCGCAGGGTGGCCGGCCGCGTGCGCCGCATCGGCATGGCGGAAGACCTGTTGCGCGTAGTTCACCTGCGCACCGGGAAACCAACGCGCGCCCGGCATCGACGCCGGCTCGGCGAGTTCGGTCTGCCAGCGGGTCGGCGATTGCAGATCGAAGTGATCCCAGATCGAGCGCCAGAAGCCGCGCAGATCGGTGATCGACCAGCGCCAGAGCGCGTCATAACTCTCGAACTTCAGGCCACGCTGCTCTTCGAGCCAATGCTGATAGGTCGCTATGCGGGCTTGTTTCATGGGCGCGTCGGGTCCGGGTCGGCGGGAGCGAAACGGTAGCCGACGCCAGCCTCGGTGCGCAGCGCGAACATCAGGCGCTGCGCGGGCCGACCTCCAGCCACTCGTACCAGCGCCCCATGAACGGGTGCCGGTACGGCCCTCGCACATGGGCGTGGAACAGTTCGCTTTCGATGCGGTGGTTGTGCGAGATGTACGGCACGTAGGCCAGCATCGTGCGCACCGCCTGCTGCATGACGGCCAGCCGCTCGGGGCCGTCGGGCAGCAGGCGCTGGCGTTCATAGAGCCTGTCGAAGGCCGGCAGCCGAAAGCGGGCGTCGTTGCTCTGCTCGGCGTTCGGCCCGTAGGCCAGGCCGAGGAAGAAGTCGCCGTCGGGTGCACCGGCGCTCCAGTTGAAGCCCCACATCATGATCTGGCCGGCAAGCGAGCGGCGGATCAGCTCGGCAAACGGCGCGAACTCGAACTCCACGCGCAGACCCACCGCGCGCAGACGCTTCAGCCACATCTCGCTGACCAGGCGCGAGCGCTGGTCGGGCGTGAACGCCATGCGCAGCACCAGCGGCTTGCCGTCGGGCGTCTCGCGCCAGCCATCGCTGTTCTTGTCAACGTAGCCGTGCAACTCGAGCAGCGCTTTCGCGCGCGACGGGCTCGGGCTGATCATCTCCGAAACCAGCGCCGGGTCGTGCCCGAAGCAGCCGGGCGGGATCATGCTCGGCGCAGGCGCCGCGTTGCCGCCGTGCACGATGCGGATCTCGGCCAGGTTGTCGTAGGCCAGCATGACGGCGCGGCGCAGCGCCACCTTCTGGGGCGACAGCCCGCCGACCAGCGGGTCGTCCATGTTGAAGAAAGTGTGGCCGACGTTGGGGCTCTTCATGCGCTGCGCATGCACGCCTTGCCTGGCCAGGAACGGTGCCACACGGCCACCGGGCATGGCCAGCGCGCCGTAGTCGGTGGGCACCGTGAGCACGTCGTGGTCACCGGCCAGAAAGGCCAGCCAGCGCGGCTGGCTCTCTTCGATGATGTCGATCTCGACGCGGTCCAGCAGCGGCCCGCGCTGGCCGACCAGGCGCGTGGCGGCCTCCTGCAGGTGCGGCTCGGCGCCTTCGCCAAAGGTCGCGACGGTGCTGAACGGATCGCTGCGAAAACGCGGGTTGCGTTCGAGCACGATGCGCGAGGCACGCCGCCACTGCGCCAGCCGGAAGGGCCCGGTGCCGACCGGGTGCGCCATCGGGTCGGCGGCGTAGGCCGGGGCTTCGATCACCTCGCGCGCCACCGCGCCGCCGAACCACTGGGCGAAGACGAAGGCCGCGCGCGGTTGCGGCTCGGCCATCACGACTTCGAGCCGGTAGCGATCGAGCGCACGCAGCCCGGGCACTTGGGTGTCGTAGGGGAACAGCGTCTTGTTCTTGATCGTGGCCTGGCGAAGTTCGCTCAAGCCGGGCAGCTTGAGGTTCTCGAACCAGTACAGGTGTTCGGTGCGGATCGCCGGGTCGAAGAAACGCTTGATCGTGTAGACGTAGTCCGCCGCAACCAGCTCGCGCGGCTTGCCGCCGAAGACGGGGTCGTCGGCGAAAACGATGCCCGGGCGCAGCGTGAAGACGAGCCGCTTGAAATCGGCCGAGACTTCCGGCAGCCGCGCAGCCGTTTGCGGCACCAGCACCGCCGGCCGCGCCAGCACGTCGAAGCCGAGCAGCGGCTCGAAGATGTGGCTGATGACGCGGATGCTCGACTGGTCGCCCACGCGCGGCGGGTCGAATCCGGCCTCGGCTTGCACGAAGGCCACGCGCAAGGTATGCGGTGGCCGCACTTGAGCGTGCAGCGCCGCACCCAGCGGCAACCCTGCGCCGCCGGCCAGCAGGGAGCGCCGCCGCACCATCAACCAGGGGCCGTGGGCCGGCTCTGCCGATCCACTGGCGCCGCCCCCTCGGGGGGCAGCGCCGCAGGCGCTCCGGGGGGGCCCATATTCAAGCGTCTCTGTTGCGCTCGGCGGGATCGACGTCGACGTGCATCCACCACTCGTTCCAATAAACCGGCCGGCGGTAGCCCTCCATGGCGGGGACCATCATGTCGGCGACGAAGCGGTGGCAGTGCAACTTGTACGGCGCGAAGGCGATGGCGATCTTTTTGGCCTCGTCGAAAAGCTTCATGCGCTCGGGGCCGTCGGGCATCGCGCTCATCTTCTCGTGGATGACATCGAAACGCGCATGCTTGAAGCGCGCCAGGTTCTGGTTGCCGGCCTGCGGGCCGAAGTAGCGCGTCAGCATGCCCTGGCCGTCGCCGCCGCTGGCGCCGCTGGCCACGCCCCACATCATCAGCTTGCCGCTGCGCGCGGCCTTCAGGTTCTCGGGCCACTTCTGCGTCTTGAACACCATGCGCAGGCCGATCGCGTCCATGTTCTTCTTCCACAGCTCGTTGAACTGGCGGTCGACCTGGCTGGCCTGGGTGCCCATCTCCAGCACCAGCGGCTTGCCGTCGGGCTGCTCGCGCCAGCCGTCGCCGTCGCGGTCGAAATAACCGTGCAGGTCGAGCAGCGCCTTGGCGCGCGAAGGGCTGTATTCGCTGGCTTCGCTGCGGTAGCCGGGGTCGTAGCCGGTCAGGTGCGGCATCACCGGGCTCTGGGCCGGTATGGCCATGCCGCGGCGCACGGTGTTGATCTCGCGCTGCAAGTCCACGCCCAGGCAGACCGCGCGGCGCAGTGCCACCTGCGCCGGCGCGTTGCCGCCGACCAGCGGGTCTTCCCAGTTGAAGTAGGTCAGCACGATGTCGGACGTGAGGGTGACGACACCGCGGATGCCGCGCTTGGCCAGGTTCGGCGCCACCTTGCGGCCGGGCATGGCAACGCTGATGAACTCGGCCGGCAGGCGGTCGATGAAGTCGTGCTGGCCGTTGAGGAAGCTCAGCCAGCGCGGCTGCTGCTCGTCGATGATGGAAATCTCGACCCGGTCGAGCAGCGGCAGCGTCTTGCCCTTCAGCTTGGCGGCGATGGCCTGGCCTTCGGCATCACCCGGCGCGGGCTGCGCGTCCCACAGCCGCTGGCGGTAGGCGGGGTTGCGTTCAAGAACGATCAGCGAACTGCGCCGCCACTGGACCAGCTTGAAGGGGCCGGTGCCGACCGGGTGTTCGGCGATCTTGTCGCCGTAAAGCTCGACGACTTCGCGGGCGACGGCGCTGAACAGGTCGCTGACCGCCATGTTCTCCTTGAATCGCGGTGACGCCTCTGCCAGCTTGAACTGCAATGTGTAACGATCCAGCGCACGCAGGCCTTCGATGGGGCGGTCGTACTCGAAGGGCTTCTTGCTTTCCAGCGCCGTCTTGCGCACGTCCCACAGGCCGACGACCTTCCAGTTCTCGACGCTGGCCGTCAGCGGGCTCTTGACCAGCGGGTCGGCATAACGCTTGATCGCATAGACGAAGTCCTGCGCCACCAGCTCGCGCTTCTGGCCCTTGAACGCCGGGTCGTCGGCGAAGTAGATGCCGGGGCGGACCCGGAAAGTCCAGGTGCGGAAGTCGTCGCTGACCTCGGGCTCGCCGGCCGCTGTCAGCTCGACCATCCGCGGCGGCCGCGCCAGGTGGTCGTAGCCGTACAACGCCTCGAAGATGTGGCCGGTGACGGTGCGCGAATAGGTGTCGTTGATCTGCGCCGGGTCGAAGCCGGTTTCGGCCACCGGGAAGGCATAGCGCAGGGTGCGCTTGCCGTGGGTGGCTGCGCCGGTCTGCGCGGTGTCGGAAGCCGCAGCCACGGTGGCCGGCGCGTTCAGCCCGACGGCCGCAGCACCGGCCAGGGCGAGGGTGTCTCTGCGTTTGATCAATCTCATCTCCTTCGCGCCAGCAGCGCTCAACCAGTCGGCGCCGCGCCGCTTCATGCCACGCCGCCGCGGCTGCGTTGCAACGCCGCCAGGTCGATATCGAGGTACTTGTAGAAATTGCGCACGTAGTGGTTCTTGGCGTAGCCCTTGACCCAAGGGTGCATCAGGTCGGTCCAGATGCGATGCACGTGCACCTTGTAGGGCATGTAGGCCACCATCAGTTTGGCGGCGGCCTGCATCACGGCCAGGCGCTCCGGGCCGTCCGGCATCTCGCGCTGCTTTTCGTACAGCCGGTTAAAAGCCGGCAGGTCGAAACGGGCGTGGTTCGACTGGCCCTTGTTCGGCCCGTAGCCCAGCGCCAGGAAGGTGTCGCCGTCGGGCTGCGCGGCGGTCCAGCCCACGCCCCACATCATCAGCTTGCCGCCGCGGCTGGCCTTCAGGTTCTCGGGCCACTTGGCGGTCTTGAACTCGATCCGGATGCCGATCGCCTGCATGTTCTTGTTCCACTGCTCGATCAGCTGGCGGCTCTGCTGGTCGGGCTGGGTGCTGTACTCCAGCACCAGCGGCTGGCCACCCGGCTGTTCACGCCAGCCGTCGCCATCCCTGTCGACATAGCCGTGCATGTCCAGCAGCGCCTTGGCGCGGGCGCGATTGAAGGCACTCATCTCGCTGCGAAATGCAGGGTCGTGGCCGAAGGTCTCGGGCGCGATCGGGCCTTGCGCGATCACGGCTTGGCCGCGCCGCACGAGGCGGATCTCGCGGTCCACGTCGACGCCCAGGTTGATGGCCCGGCGCAGCGCCACCTTGTGCGGCTCGTAGCCGCCGATCACCGGGTTCTCCATGCCGAAGTACGACAGCGAGACATCGGCACGCCGGTAGCGCGCCATGGTGATGCCCTTCTTCGCCAGGTTCGGCGCCAGGACGCTGTTCGGGAAGGCCATCGGCGCGAACTCGGCCGGCACGTTCTCGGTCAGGTCCTGCTCTTCATTGAGGAAGCTCAGCCAGCGCGGCTGCGTCTCCTCGATCACCGAGATGTGGACCTCGTCGACCAGCGGCAGCCGCTTGCCTTTCAGGGCCGCGGCGGCTTCGACCCAGGCCACGTTGTCGGCGAGCGGCTGCTCGTCGTAGAGCACCTCGCGGTAGTTCGGGTTGCGGGCCAGCACGATGCGCGAGCTGCGCTTCCACTGTGCCAGCCGGAACGCGCCGGTGCCCACCGGGTGTTCGCCGATCTTGTCGCCGTACATCTCGACGACCTCGCGCGCCACCGCGCCGGTGAAGCTGCCGTCGGCGAAGTGGTACAGAAAACGCGGCTTCGGCTCGGCCAGACGGACCTGGAAGCTGTAGCGGTCGAGCAGCTTCAAGCCTTCGACCTCGACGCCGTAGTCGAAGGGCTTCCTCGTGTCGATGACCGACTTGCGGTATTCCGACAGGCCGAGAATCTTGTCGCTTTCCAGCAAGTACAGGTTGGCACTTTTCCAGCGCGGGTCGTAGAAGCGCTTGAGGCTGTAGATGTAGTCGGCCGCCGTCAGCTCGCGCTTTTTGCCACCGAAGGCCGGGTCGTCGTCGAAATGGATGCCGGGCTTGATGCGGAAGGTGAAGTCGCGGAAATCGGCGCTGACCTCAGGCATCGCCGCCGCGGTGTTCGGCCGCATCTGGACCGGCCGCGCCATCAGCGCGAACTCGAGCGGCGCGTCGAAGATGCCGGCGCAGACGGTGCTCGAATACAGGTCGCTGATGTAGGCCGGATCGAAGCTGGTCTCGGCGACCGGGAAGGCGTAGCGCAGGATCTTCTTCTCGCTGGCCTGGGCTTGCACGGCGCTGGGCACAGCCAGCGCCGCGAAGGCCGACCCGCCCGCGGCCAGCACGGCCCGGCGTGACAGCTCGAGGCCGTCGCGGTCGTGTTCCGTCATGCAGGAACCTCCGGCTCGATATCGGTGAAGCGCCAATAGTCGCGGACGAAGGGATGCGGCACGAAGCCGGTCACGCGCGGGCCCGTCAGCCAGGTTTCGACGTGGTGCGCCGTCGCCTTGCTGGGCATGTAAGCCAGCGACAGGCGCAGCGCCTGTTGGATCAACGCATTGCGTTCGGGCCCGTCGGGCAGCACGCGCTGGCGTTCGATGAGCGAGTCGACCTCGGGCCGCGAGAAGCGCGAGTGGTTGCTCTGCCCCTTGTTGCGGCTGTTCAGCGTGTCGAGGAAGTAGCTGCCGTCGGGGGTGGCGGCGCTCCAGCCTGTCGTCCACATCATCAGCTTGCCGGCGCGGCTGGCCTTGATGTTTTCCTGCCAGCTGGCGATGCGGAATTCGACCTTCAGGCCGGCCGCGTTCAACGACTTCTGCCACAGGCCTTGAACCTGGCGCGCGCGTTGGTCCGGCTCGGTGCTGAACTCCAGCACCAGCGGCTGGCCGTCGGGCTGCTCGCGAAAGCCATCGCCATTGCGGTCGACATAGCCGTATAGATCGAGCACCGCCTTGGCGCGCGCCAGGTCGTGGTCGCTCATCACGGTCTTGAGCTTGGGGTCGTAGCCGCTGACGCCCGGCGGCACGATGGTCTGCGCCGTCACGCCCTGGCCGTGGCGCACGAGGTCGATCTCGCGCTGCGCGTCGTACGCCAGCGCGATGGCGCGGCGCAGCGCCACACGATCCGGCGCGTAGCCGCCGAGCAGGGCGTTGTCCATGCCGAAGTAGGTGTAGTACGTCACCGGCACCACGGTGCGTTGCAGCCGAACGCCGCGCTTGGCCAGGTGCGGCGCGATCACGCCGGCCGGCGCCGCAAGTGCCGAGAACTCGGCCGGTACTTCCACCAGGTCGGCCTGGCCGTTGAGGAAGCTCAGCCAGCGCGGCTGCGTCTCTTCAACCACCGACAGCTCGACGCGGTCGACCAGCGGCAGCGTGCGGCCTTTCAGCCGCGCTGCGGCCGCCACCGCCACCGCGTCGCCGGGGGGTGGGTCGGCTTCGTAGATTTCGTGCACATGGCGCGGGTTCTTCTCCAGCACGATGCGCGAGCCGCGGATCCACTGGCCGAGCGTGAACGCGCCAGTGCCGATCGGGCGCTCGGCGGCCACCTTCCCCTCGGCTTCGATGACCTCGCGCGCCAGCGCGCCACTGATCGCGCCCGTCGCAAACACATACGGCAGCCGGGGCGCGGGGCGCGCCAGGCGCACCTCGAAGGTGTAGCGGCCGAGCGCCCGCAGGCCGGCGGCCTCGGTGTCGTAGTCGAAGGGGGTCTTGCTGTCGAGCGCGCGCTTGCGCAACTCGCTCAGCCCCAGCACGCCGACGCCCTCGTAATGGAACAGCGTCGGGCTGCGCGTGGCCGGGTCGTAGTAGCGCTTGACGGAGTAGACGTAGTCGGCCGCGACCAGCTCGCGCGGCTTGCCGCCGAAGGCCGGATGCGGCGTGAATAGGATGCCGGGCTTGATGCGGAAAACCCAGCGCGTGAAGTCGTCGAAAGACTCGGGCAGCGCGACCGCGGTGTTCGGCTTCAGCCTGGCCGGACGGGCGTAGACGTCGTAGGTCAGCGGGGCATCGAACAGGCTGTTGGCCAGTGCGGCGCTGATGACGTCGGAGACCTGTGCCGGGTCGAAGCCGTTGTCGCGGTTGCGCAGCAGCAGGCGCAAGACGCGGGCGCCCGGCGCAGCGGCTGGGGGCGACTGCGCGCCCGCCGGCGCCAGCCAGGCGGGCACGGCCAGCGCAGAGCCAAGGGCTGCGGCGCGGCGGAGCGCGGAACGGCGCTGAAGCTTCATCGCGCAAGTCTAGGCCTCAGCGCCGATCCTGCGGCACGGAGCTTGCTGAATCCCATGGGGGCACCCCTGGCGCGAGGGGGAAAGCCCCGGCCGGCTTGCGAGGGAGCGGCCCCTACACTCGCCCATCCTCGAATTCGCGCACCCGCCACGAGCGTGTTGCGCCTGGAGTTGGTTTCCGATGGCCGCATACCTGATACGCCGCCTGTGGCAGATGATCCCCACGCTGGCCGGCGTGGTGCTGCTGGTGTTCTTCCTCTTCAAGTACTTCGGCGGCGACCCGGCCGAAGTGCTCGGCGGCCTGAACGCCAGCCCCGACCAGATCAAGGCGATCCGCCAGACCTTGGGGCTGGACGAGCCGGTCTGGTACCAGCTGTGGATCTTCGTCAAGCAGATCGTCACCTTCGACTGGGGCAAGAGCTGGGCCACCAACGAAGCGGTGAGCAACCTCTTCGCCACGCGCCTGCCCGCCACGTTGACGGTGATGGTGCCGATCCTGGTGCTGGACGTGCTGCTGGCGCTGCCGATTGCAATGTGGGTGGCGTACCGCCGCGGCAGCCTGACCGACCGCGCACTGATGGTGGTGACGACGGTCGCGCTGTCGATCAGCTTCCTGGTCTACGTGATCGTCGGCCAGTATGTCTTCGGCTTCCAGCTCGGCTGGTTCCCGGTCCAGGGCTGGAGCGACAGCCTGTGGACCAACCTCGCGGTCTACACGCCACTGCCGGTGCTGCTGGCGGTGATGGTGGGGCTGGCGCCGCAGACGCGGCTGTACCGCAGCTTCTTCCTCGATGAGCTCGGCCAGGACTACGTGCGCACCGCGCGCGCCAAGGGCATGACCGAAGGTGTGGTGCTGTTCAAGCATGTGCTGCGCAACGCGATGATCCCGATCCTGACGAACATCGGTTTGCAGCTGCCCGGCATCTTCGTCGGCAGCTTCCTGATCGAAGTGTTTTTCTCCATTCCCGGCCTGGGGCGTGAGGTACTGCTGGCGGTCAACCGCAGCGACTTCCCGGTCATCCAGGCGGTGACGATCTACCTTGCGGTGCTGACGATGGGGATCAATCTGCTGACCGATCTGGCTTACAAGATCGCTGACCCGCGTGTGGTGCTGAAATGAGCGCGGTCCTTCCTGCCGACGGCGCGCTGGCGGACGCGCAACAAAAGAGCGAAGGCGTCTGGCACGCCGCGTGGCGCCGTTTCAAGGGCGACCGGGTCGGCTTCTGGTCGATGGTGGTGGTGGCCGCCTTCTTGTTGATGATCATCCTGTCGGGTCTGGGGCTGGTCGCCAAGAACTGGCAGAACGAGGTCGGCGTGCCGAACGCGCCGCCGCACTTCATCGGCGCCAAACCGTCGCAGACGCCCGGCGCGATCGAAGGGCCGAAGGGGCCCAACGTCGATCTGTCCGACGTCGACCCGCTGGCCCCGCGCTACAAGGAATGGGACGAGAAGGCCAAGCAGTTCCAGACCACCGAGACGGTGAAGAGCGAGACGCTCCCGTTTGGCGCCGACCGCCTCGGCCGCGACGTGCTGGCCAAGGCCATCAAGGGCACCGAGATCTCGGTCTTCGTCGGCGTGGCAGCGGCGCTCGTCGCCACCACCATCGGCACGCTGCTGGGGGCCTTCGGCGGCTTCTTCGGCGGCAAGATCGGCGACTTTCTGGAGTGGGTCTACAACGTCTTCGAGAGCATTCCGAACATCCTGCTGATCTTCGCCTTCGCAGCCGTGGTCGGCCGCGGGATGGAGAGCGTGGTGATCATCCTGGCGCTGACCGGCTGGACCGGCATGTACCGGCAGGTGCGCGCCGAATTCATCAAGCACGCCGGCCGCGAATACGTGCGCAGCGCCGAAGCCATCGGCGCCAGCACCAGCAGCCGGATGTTCAAGCACATCCTGCCCAACATCAGCCACGTGGTGCTGGTGCGCATGGGTCTGCTGGTGGTGGGCTTCATCAAGGCCGAGGTGATCCTGTCGTACCTGGGGCTGGGCGTGCGTGTGGACCAGGTCAGCTGGGGCACGATGCTGGCCGAGGCGCAAAGTGAATTGATCCTCGGGCACTGGTGGCAACTGGTTGCTGCCACGGTGTTCATGGCAGTGTTCGTGACCGCGTTCTCGTTGATGGCCGACGCGCTGCGCGATGCGCTCGACCCGAAGCTGCGGGGTCTGGAATGAGCGCCGCACGGCCGTTCAGAAGGCGCTCGCTCCCCCTCGGGGGGACGACGCGCAGCGTCAAGGGGGTGAAGTGAGCATGCTGCTGAGCATTCAGGACCTGAAGGTAGCTTTCCGCATGGGCAAGGGCGAGCGCGCCGAAGCCGTCGGCCGCGGCGCGCTCGGCGTAAGCTTCGACGTACCCGCGAACACCACGATCGCACTCGTCGGCGAGTCGGGCTCGGGCAAGAGCGTCACCGCGATGAGCGTGCTGAACTTGTTGCCCGACAACGCCGAACGCAGCGGCCGCATCGTCTTCACCAGAGATGGGCAAGGCAAGGACTTGCTGCAAGCCAGCATGCCCGAGTTGCAGGCGATGCGGGGCAAGGAGATCGCCTGCGTCTTCCAGGACCCGATGAGCTCGCTCAACCCGGTCTTCGACGTCGGACAGCAACTGTGCGAACCGCTCAAGCGCCACCTGGGTTTGAGCAGCAGCCAGGCGATGGCGCGCGCCGAAGAACTGCTCGGCGAAGTCGGCATCCCCGAGCCCAAGCGGCGCCTGAAGACCTACCCGCACGAGATGAGCGGCGGCCAGCAGCAGCGCGTGATGATCGCGATGGCGCTGGCCTGCGAACCCAAGCTGCTGATCGCCGACGAGCCGACGACGGCACTCGACGTGACGATCCAGCGCCAGATCATCGAACTGCTGGCCAAGCTGCAAGACAAGCACCACATGAGCGTGCTGTTCATCAGCCACGACCTCGGGCTGGTCGGCGAGATTGCGCAGCACGTGGTCGTGATGCGCCAGGGCACGATCCGCGAGCAGGGCCCCGTGGCGCAGATCTTCGCCACGCCGAAGGACGACTACACCAAGGCGCTGCTGGCCTGCCGGCCGAGCCTGGAAGGCAACCCGGCGCGGCTGATGGTGATCGACGACCACATTGCAGGCCGCGCGGCCAGCACCGTCAGCAAGGCCAAGGATCCGGCTGCGCCGGTGGTGCTGGAAGTGCGTTCGCTGGCCAAGAGCTTCTGGCTCCGGCAGGGCCTGTTCGGCAAGCGCGAATTCAAGGCGGTGCAGAACGTCAACTTCCAACTGCGCAAGGGCCACACGCTAGGCGTGGTCGGCGAATCGGGCTCGGGCAAGACGACGATGGGCCTGACCCTGCTGCGGCTGCACGAGCCGACCGGCGGCGAAGTCATCTTCGACGGCCAGAACCTGCTGAAGCTGTCGGACAAGGAACGCCAGGTGATGCGCCGGCGCATCCAGATCGTGTTTCAGAACCCGTATGCCAGCCTCAACCCGCGCTTCACGATCGGGCAGACGCTGGTCGAGCCGATGGTCATTCACGGCATCGGCGCCGGTCTGGCCGAACGCGAGCAACGCGCCCGCACGCTGCTGGAGAAGGTGGGCCTGGACGGCCGCGCCTTCGGCAAGTACCCGCACGAATTCAGTGGCGGCCAGCGCCAGCGCGTGGCGATCGCGCGCTGCCTGACGCTGAACCCCGAGGTCCTGGTGCTCGACGAAGCGGTCAGCGCGCTCGACGTCAGCGTTCAGGCGCAGGTGCTGAACCTGCTGAAGGACTTGCAGGACGAGTTCGGCCTGGCCTACGTCTTCATCAGCCACGACCTGGCAGTGGTACGTTTCATCAGCGACGAGGTGCTGGTGATGAAGGACGGCGTGGTGGTCGAACAGGCCAGCGCGCAGCAGATCCTGGCGGCGCCGAAAGAGGACTACACGAAGCGGTTGTTGGCGGCGATTCCGCGCGGGTACCGCGCGGCCGCTTGATTCACGCGTGGGTACCGCGCGGCCGCCTGATTCACCCGAGGGTCCCGGGCAGCTGCGTGATTCGCGTTCCATGGCACCGTACATCGACCTCGACGCCTGGCCGCGCCGGCCCGCATTCGAGTACTTCCGCGGCTTCGACAAGCCTTACTTCAACATCTGCACGCAACTGGACGTAGCGCCGCTGCGCGCCGCGATGAAGGCAGCCGGCGTCAAAGGCTTCTCGCTGGCCTGCCACTTCATCACGATGAGGCTCGCCAACGCACCCGAGCACGAAGCGCTGCGCCTGCGGCTGGACGGCGGCCGCGTGCGCGTGCACCCGCAGTTGCACGGCGGCGCAACGGTGCTGCGCGACGACGGCAGCTTTGCCTTTGCGTACCTGGCGCCAGCCGACGACTTCGCGGCCTTCATGGCCGCGGCAGCGCCTGTCGTGGCCGCGGCCCGCGTGCCCGGCGCGCCATTCGACCCGCGCCTGGACGACAACGCCGTCATCCACTACACGACGCTGCCGTGGGTGCACTTCACGAGCTTCTCGCACGCCCGCCAGTGGGGGCGCGAGGACAGCGTGCCGAAGATCGCCTTCGGCCGGATCGAAGCCGACGGGGCGCGGCAGAGGATGCCGTTCTCGTTGGAGGTTCACCACGCCGTTGTCGACGGCGTGCACGTCGGGCGTTACGTGCTCGCGCTCGAGGCCGCGCTGGCCGACCCGGCGCCCTGGCTGACCGGTTGAAGCGGCCGCGCCTGCGTCGCCTGCGCGTAACGCGCCAGGTAGTCGCTGCGCTCGGTGCCCATGAAGCGGTCCCACCAGGTGAACCACAGGCCGTAGTGGCCCTGCGCCGTTTCGTGGTGCAGGTGGTGGTGCGTCGTCGTCGTGAAATGGCGGCCGAGCCAATGGCTGGCAAAGCCGCGCGGCAGCACCTCGACCGCGGCGTGGCCGATCGCGTTGCGGAAGATCTGGTGCAGCGCGAACAGCACCAGCACGCTCCAGTGCAGTGGCAGCACCAGCAACGCCAGCGGCGTGACGAGGCCGTTGACCAGCGCTTCTGCCGGGTGGAACGAATAGGCCGCCCACGGGCTCGGGTTGCGCGAACGGTGGTGGACGCCGTGCACGTGGCGCAGCAGCCAGCGGGTGTGCAGCAGCCGGTGCGTCCAGTAGAAGTAGAAATCGTGCCAGACGATCATCAGCGGCAGACTCGCCAGCAGCCACAGCCAGCCGTAGCGCGCCGGGTCGCGGTAGATCGTGACGTGGCCACTGAACAAGCCGCCGATCACCGCCATGCCGAGCGCGGCGAAGACCAGCAAGGTCAGCAGCGAGTACGCGATCTCGCGCCGCAGGTCGCGCGCCGTCGGCCAGGCCTGGATCAGCCGGTGCGCCAGCCGGCGCCGCAGCAGTACGTGCAGCGCAACGAACACCAGCGCCGCGGCCACCGCGTAACGCGTGCCCTCGACGACCAGCTGGCCGGTGAACACCTGGCCCAGCATCTGCCAGGTCGCGCTGTCGCCCATGCCGTCAGCGCTGTGAACGTTCTTGCCGCGCCAGTACCAACGCGGCTTCGAGCTCGGCCTCGCCGATGCGCTTCAAGGCGCAGAAATTGGCCCGGTTGAGGGTGGTGCTCTCGAAAGCACGCAGCAGCAGGGCGCGGTCGCGCTGGGCCGGGTCTTGCGGGTCCCGGTCGGGGGCGGACGCATCGATTCGTGGCGGGCGCGGTAGCTGGTGCGATGGCGATGGCGATGGCGGGCGCTGCGGTTGTTGCGGGCGCCTGTGCTGACCGGCCTGCTCGGGTCGTGGGGCTCGTTCGTACTCTGGCCGGCGTTGCTGCGGGCGCTCTGGAGCCCGATCGTGCGGACGCTGCGGCCCACGCCCTTGCGGGCGGTCGGGGTGGTCGGGTCGGTTGGGGCGGTCGGCCCTCTGCGGTCGCGGTCCGTCCGGGCCAGGGCGCGGGCGAGGCGGCTGGTCAGGGTTGGCGGGCCGACCCGGCTGCTGGGCCCGGCCTTCGGCGTGCGGCTGGCCTTCGGCGTGCGGCTGGTCTTCAGCGTGCGGCCGGCCTTCGGCGTGCGGCGCCCGCTCCCGCGCCGCTGCGCGTTCTGCAGCGCGCCGCGCCGCTTGCGCTTCGCGGCGGCGCGCCAGTTCTCCGACCGCCGCTTCGCGGTGTTCTTCGGCGATCTCGCCGGCCGGCGCCCCGTCCAGATCCGCCCGCTGCGGCGCCTGCGCCACCGCCACCAGGTAGGGCGTGCCGGTGGTGTAGCGGTGCAGAAACGCCGACAGGCCCTTCCTCGTGAACACCCCCGGCGCGCGCTGCTGGATGTCGGCCTGAATACGCAGTTTCAGCGGCAACACCGGCATCGCGGCAAACAGCGCGGGGAACAATTCCTTCAGCTTGGCGCTGGTCTGTGCCGGTGACAGCTCGGGCACGGCCGGCACGGCCGGCGTGGCCGGCACAACGGCTGCGCCGGCCTCGGCCGCACGGCCGGCCTCGTCAGCGGGCTCGGTGCCGGTCGGCGGTGCCGCGTCAGCGTCATCGTCAGCGTGATCGTCAGCGTCAGCGTCAGCGTCAGCGTCAGCGTCAGCGTCAGCGTCAGCAGCAGCAGCAGCAGCAGCAGCAGCAGCAGCAGCAGCAGCAGCAGCGGCTACTTCGGGTTCAGGACTCGGCGGCGTCTCGGACATGGGCAATGCAGGTGGCGATCAGTGGGCGCTCTTTTCGGCAGGCCGCGATTGTGGCGCCGCTTTCCCACAGGCGGCGGGCCGATAGAGTCGCTGCCGTGGCGATCTTTCCCCAGGGCCTGACGCATGTCGATGCGCGCTGCAATGCCGGCGAGCGGCGCGTGCTGCACCAGCTCAAGCGCTGTCTGGAGGACGACTACATCGTCTGGCACGACGTGCCGATCGGCCCCAAGGCGCGCCAGCCCGACTTCGTGGTGCTGAGCCCGCGCTGGGGCGTGCTGCTGCTGGAGGTGAAGGACTGGCGGCGCAGCACCTTGGCCAGCGCCACGCGCGATGCGGTCGAGCTGACAACGCCGCGCGGCCGCTTCACGCAAGCCCACCCGCTGCGCCAGGCGCGCGACTACGCGATGGAACTGGTGCACCTGATGCAGCACGACCCCGCACTCGTGCATAGCGACGGGCCGTTTGCGGGGCGCCTGCTGTTCCCGTACGGCTGGGGCGTGGTGCTGTCGAACATCCGCCAAGCCGATGTCGCCGACGCGCCCGACTTTGCCGATATCTTCCCGCCCGGCCGCACGCTGCTGCGCGACGACCTGGAAGACACGCAGGATGCCGCCGCCTTCCAGCACCGGCTGTGGGGCCTGTTCACGCTGAACTACCCGCACACGCTGACGCTGCCGCAGCGCGACCGCATCCGCTGGCACCTGTTCCCCGAAGTGCGGCTGGCCGCGCAGACGGCGCTGGACTTCGGCGCGCCGGCCGCGCCCGGCCGCCCCGAAGCGGCCGGCGAACCCCCTCGGGGGGTGGCGGGCGGTAACCCGCCCGACGGGGGCCCCATCTCCCAGGTGATGGACCTGCAGCAAGAACAGGTCGCCCGTGCGCTCGGCGAAGGCCACCGCGTGATCCACGGCGCCGCGGGTTCCGGCAAGACGATGATCCTGATCTACCGCGCGGCCTACCTGGCCGCGGCGGCGCAGCCAGGTCAGCCGATCCTGGTGCTGTGTTTCAACAGTACGCTGGCTGACCGCATCGAAGCGCTGCTGCGCGCACGCGGCGTCGACGAACGGGTGCAGGTGCGCACCTTCCACGGCTGGTGCCAGGACCTGGTTCGCACCTACCAGCTCGACGGTGCGGCGTTGCGCGCGCTGCGCGGCGATGCGTACTTCGAGGCGCTGGCCACGACGGTCGAATCCGCCGTCCAGACCGGCCGTGTGCCCGAGGGCCAGTACACCGCGCTGCTGATCGACGAAGGGCATGACTTTGCCGATGCCTGGCTGCGCATCGCCTCGCGCATGGTCAGCTCGCAGACGAAGAGCTTGCTGGTGCTGTACGACGACGCGCAGAGCATCTACCAGCAGCAACGCCGCAGCTTCAACTTCGCCAGCGTGGGCATCGAGGCACGCGGCCGCACCAGCATCTTGCGCCTGAACTACCGCAACACGGCCGAGGTACTGGCGCTGGCCATGCGTTGCGCAAGCAGCCTGCTGGCGGCAGACGGTCGGGGCTTGGGCGACGCGGCGCCGGACGACACGCCGCCATTGGTACAACCCGCCAGCGCCGGACGGCGTGGACCGCTGCCGGTGTTGATGCAGGCCAGCGACGAACACGAGGAGGCCGAACTGATCGCCGAAAGAATCGCCAACGCGCAGGGCGCGGGCCGGCCGCTGGCCGACATCGCGGTGTTGTGCCGCACACGGCCGCTGATGCGGCCGATCCAGGCCGCGTTGCAGCGCCGTGGGATCGCTGTGCAGTCGATGGCCGCCGAGGCTTTCCGTCACTTCGATTGGGCTCGTGACAGCGTCAAGCTGGTCACGCTGCACAGCGCCAAGGGGCTGGAGTTCGGGCTGGTCTTCGTGGCCGGGCTGCAAGCGATGCCGCTGGCCCAGGAAACGCTGCCCGAGGCGACCCGGCTTCTGTACGTGGCGATGACGCGGGCGACCCACGAACTGGTGTTGTCGGCGCATGCGGGCGCCAGCGGCCCCGCGCCGCTGGTGACGCAGGTGCGACAGGCGCTCGACGACGTGGCACGACACTTCGCGCCGGCCGTGTCTTGACGGCGATGCACGTCGCCTGGCCAGCCCCGCACACCACGCGCTGCGCGCACTGGCCGCACCCACGGCCCGCGAAGCCGGGCTGCTGTCGGCCGTGCCGCACCGCGCGGTCCAGGTGGTGATGCACACCGACGCCGCGCTGATGCCGGCCCGGCGCGGCGACTGGTCGCCCGTCAACGCCTGCATCGAGGCGGGTGTGGCGCAGCCGATGACGACGATCTGGGTCAATGCGGTGCAGCCCGCGTTGCGCAACTCGCCGCCGCTGTTCCAGACCGTCGCGCCGCTGATCGCGCCGCGCGAAGGCGCAGTCCTCGGCCGCGCGTTTTTCCAGTGGCCGGTGGTCGATGCCGCCAGCCAGCGCGCGATTGCCGCGCTACCTGCGCTGCATGCCGAAGCGGGCCGCCGGCTGTGCTTCTGTGGCTCGTACGCCGCGGCGGGGATTCCGTTGCTCGAAGGCGCGGTGGCGTCGGCCTACGCGGCCGTTGCGGCGCTGGAACGGGCTCAGGCAAGGGCTCAGGCGGAAAGCCGCTTCGCGGCGTGAGTCAGACGGCGAGCCGCTGCGCGGCGTGATCAGACGGCGAGCCGCTGCGCGGCGTGATCAGACGGCGAGCCGCTGCGCGGCCGCGTGCACCGCCGCCCTGATGCGTGGGTAGGTGCCGCAACGGCAGATGTTCCCCGACAAGGCGGCATCGATATCGGCGTCGCTGGGCTTCGGGTTCAGCTTCAGCAGCGCCGCGGCGGACATCACCTGGCCGCTCTGACAGTAGCCGCACTGCACCACATCGAGCGCGAGCCAGGCCGCGCGCACCGCATCCGCTTCACGCCCGGCCAGGCCCTCGATGGTGGTGACTTCACGCGTGCCGACGGCGGACAGCGGTGTGACGCAGCCGCGCACCGGCACGCCGTCCAGATGCACCGTGCAGGCGCCGCACAACGCCATGCCGCAGCCGAACTTGGTGCCGGTGAGCTGCAGCTCGCCGCGCAGCACCCACAGCAGCGGGGTGTCGGGTTCGGCCTGGATCTCGACGGGTTTGCGGTTGACGGTGAGGGTGACGGTGCTCATGGGGTGGTTCTCAGGCCAGCTTCAACGGCAGCGCACGAAGACGCTCACCGGTCAGTGCAAATATCGCGTTAGCCATTGCGGGCGCGATCGGCGGCACCCCGGGCTCGCCCACCCCTTGGGGCGGCGCCGCACTCGGCATCACGATGACCTCGATCGCCGGGCAGGCGTCCAGCCGCAGCACCGGTTGATCGTGGAAGTTGGTCTGCAGCACCCGCCCTTTGTCGAGCGTGATCTGGCCGTAGAGCGCCGCGCTCAGACCGAAGACGATGCCGCTCTCCATCTGCTGCACCACCCCGGCCGGGTTGACGGCCGTGCCGCAATCGATGGCGCACCAGACACGGTGGACGCGGATCGCATTGTCGGCGCCGACCGACACCTCGGCCACCTGCGCGACGATGCTGCCGAAGCTTTCGTGCAGAGCGATGCCGCGGGCGGTTTTCAAGGCGTCGGCGCCCACCGCCAGCGGTGTGCCCCAGCCGGCCATCGCAGCCGCCTTGTCCAGCACCGCCAGGTGCCGCGGGTGGTTCAGCAGCAGCGCACGGCGAAAGGCCAGCGGATCCTGCCCCGCCGCGTGCGCCACTTCGTCGACGAAGCTCTCCTTGAAGAAGGCCTGGTGCGAGTGCCCGACCGAGCGCCAGAAGCCCACCGGCACCGGCAGCTCGACGCGGCTGTGGGTGATGCGCGCAGCGGCGAACTCGTAGCCCTGGTCGAAGGCGCCTTCGGCCGCCGTCTTGTCCGGCGCCATGCCGAGCGCGCGTATCGGTGAGCCCACCAGCTCGGCCAAGGCATCCTGCGCCCGCGCCACTTCGGGCAGGCCGGTGGCGCCCGCGCCCCAGCGCTGCGAGATGTTCGGCAAGATCGATTGCGAAGCGCTGTGGTTGAGCCACGCCGTGATGCGGCCGTTCGCGTCCAGCCCGGCTTCGAAGCGCGCCACGCAGGCCGGGCGGTAGAAGTCGTGCGTGGTGTCCTGCTCGCGCGTCCAGAAGCTCTGCACCGGTACGCCGGGCACGGCCTTGGCCACCTGCGCGGCCAGCGCGATGAAGTCGGTGTCCAGGCGGCGGCCGAAGCCGCCGCCGATGAACATCGGGTGCACCCGCACCTGTTCATCACGCAGGTCGAGCGTGCGCGCGACCACGCCCCGGGCGATGTCGGGCACCTGCGTCGAGACCCAGACCTCGGCCGACGCCGTGTCGGCGCGCACGGTGCAGTTCATCGGCTCGAGCGCCAGATGGGCCAGATACGGCGCGCTGTAAGCGGCCTGCACGGTCTTGGCCGCGGCGGCCCGTGCCGCGGGGGCATCGCCGGCTTCGAAGTACGCGAAGCCGTCGTCGCGGGCCAGCGCCGCGGCGAGTGCGGCCGCCACGTCGGCGCTGCTGGTGGTTGCCGCAGCGCCTTCGTCCCACGTGATCGCACCCGGCGCCGCGGCCAACGCACGCGCCGCCTGGATGGCATGCCAGGGCGTGTCGGCGACCACCGCGACGCCGCCGGTCGCGCCCGCGGCCTTGGTGCCGCCTTGCAGCACCACCAGCGCCGACACGCCCGGCATCGCGGCGACCGCGCCGGCTTCGAGCTTGTCGACGCGGCCGCCGAGCACCGGGCACATCACGACACTGGCGTAGCGCTGGCCCGGCTGGATCACGTCCAGCCCGAACCGCGCACTGCCGTCGAGCTTGGCGCGCGCCTCCAGCCTCGGCGTGGGCTTGCCGATCAGCCGCCACGACGCGGGCGGTTTCAGCGCCGGCGGCTCGGGCAGCGGCGCGGCAGCCGCCGCGGCGGCCAGCTCACCGAAGGCCAGCTCGCGCCCGCTGCCCGCATGGCGCACGGCGGACAGCGCCGCGCTGCATTCGCTGGCCGGCACATTCCAGCGCCGCGCGGCTTCTGCCACCAGCGCGGTGCGTGCCGAAGCGCCGGCCTGCCGCACCGGCAACCACAGGTCCTTGATGCTGGTCGAGCCGCCGGTCAGCATCAGCCCGAGTTCGCGCGCCAGCTTGGACGCGATGTGGTCGGTGACGCGCCGCACCAGGCCATGATCGTCGGGGTGGAACGGCGCGCCGTCGACCGCCGCGGCGATGTTGGCGTAGATCAGGTCCACCGGCGCCGGCTCGATGCGCAGGCGCGACCAGTCGGCCTCCAGCTCTTCGGCCAGCAGCATCGCCACACTGGTGTGGATGCCCTGGCCCATTTCACTCTTGGGCATGACGACGACGACGCTGGAATCGGCCTCGATACGGACGTAGCCGTTCAGCGCGACCTGGCCCGGCGCCAGCGGCGCGGGCGCGGGCGCCGTCGCCGCAAGACGCTGCCGTGGCGGCAGCACGCCCCAGCCCACGACCAGCGCGCCCGCTGCGCCCAGGCCGCCGAGGATGAGGGTGCGCCGTTTCATGGCGGAGGATTCTGCGGGTTCGCCCCAAGCATCCAGCCGCCAGCGCAATCGCGGCCGAAACGGTACCCTTGCGCCCCTGCTCCTTTCCAGGCCCCGCGCGCATGAGCCTTTCCCACCGTTTGTCGGCGCTGGCTGCCGACCGCCTGAAGGGCATCCGCCGCGGCATCGAGAAAGAAAGCCTGCGTGCCTTGCCGAGCGGCGCGCTGGCCCTGACGCCACACCCGGCTGCGCTCGGTTCGCCGCTGACGCACCCGCACATCACCACCGACTACAGCGAGAGCCAGCTCGAACTGATCACCGGCGTGCACACGAGCGTCGAAGACTGCCTGGCCGAGCTGACGCGGATCCATCAATACACCTACCGCGTGCTGCAGGAAGCCGGCGAAGAACGCCTGTGGGTCGGCAGCATGCCGTGCGGTTTGCCGACCGACGAAACGATCCCGCTCGGCCGCTACGGCAGCAGCAACGTGGCCCGCGCCAAGAGCGTCTACCGGATGGGTCTGGGGCACCGCTATGGGCGGCGCATGCAGACCATTTCGGGCATTCACTACAACTGGTCGATGCCGGGTCTGAGCAACCAAGAGCACTTCGCCCTGATCCGCAATTTCCGCCGCCACGCGTTCCTGCTGCTGGCGCTGTTCGGTGCCAGCCCTGCGGTCTGTTCGAGCTTCGTGGCCGGGCGTGAACACGGCTTGCAGGCGTTGAGCGAACACACGCTCGAAGACCCGAGGGCCGCCCCGAGGGCTTCGACCGCCCCGGGGGGCGAGACCGGTACACCGGGCTCTGGGGGCACACTTTTCAAGCCGTTTGCGACCTCGCTGCGCATGGGCCGCCTCGGCTACCAGAGCGAGGCGCAGTCGCAACTGGCCGTCAGCTACAACAGCCTGGAGGGTTACGCCGCGTCGCTGCACGAAGCGCTGACGCAGCCCTACGCGCCGTACGAATCGATCGGCGTCAAGAACCTCGGCGGCGAATACAACCAGCTCGCGACCACGCTCTTGCAGATCGAGAACGAGTTCTACGGCACGATCCGCCCGAAGCGCGTGATCCACCCCGGCGAGCGCCCCCTGCACGCGCTGCGCGAGCGTGGCGTCGAGTACATCGAAGTGCGCTGCATGGACCTGGACCCCTTCGAGCCGGTGGGCATCAACGCGCAGACGATGCGCTTCCTCGACGTCTTCCTGCTGCACTGCCTGCTGGCCGACAGCCCGCCCGACACACCCGACGAACTCGCCGAGCTCGGCCGCAACCAGCACCGCACAGCCGCCTTCGGCCGCGAGCCCGGCTTGATGCTCGAGCGCAACGGGCGCGAGGTGCCCCTGGCCGACTGGGCCGCTGAGCTACTGGACGGCATGGCGCCGATCGCTGCACGGCTGGATGCGGCCCACGCCGGCGCCGACTACACGCAGGCACTGGCCCATGCGCACCGCTCGCTGGCGGCCCCCGAGACCCTGCCCTCGGCGCGTGCGCTGGCCACGGTGCGAAGCGACTTCGACAGCTCGTACACCGCCTTCATCCGCGCCCAATCCGAGCAAACGCGCAACCGCCTGCTCGCGCTGCCCTGGCCGGAAGGGCAGCAATCGGCGTTCGTGGCGATGGCGCAGCAGTCGATGCGCGAACGCGCGGCCATCGAGGCCGCCGATACGGTCGACTTCGAGACCTACCGGCAGAACTACGTTTCGGCGAGCCGGTTGTAGCCCACCGTCCCGCCGGGCACACCGGGCACGCAAACCCGACGCAACCACTCGTCGGCCCCCAGCGTGTCTGACACAGCCCCTGGCGTGGGTCATCGCCCCGCGTGATTTGCCCCGCCTCGGGCTGGCCACACTGCGTGCGGTTGCGCTGCTCCACGCGCTCCACGCGCTTTACTCCGCTGGCAATGAAAGCCTGTCATGACCCCTGTCCCGCTGTGGCGGCTGCAACTGCTGCGTGCCTTCTACCTCCTGGTGGCCGTGGGCACGGCGATCAACTTCGGGCCGATGCTGGGTTCGCACAGCGTCGAATGGGCGCAGCGCAAGGGCGAGGTCGCCGCGATGCTGAGCGCCTTGGCCGTGTTGTGCCTGCTGGGGCTGCGGCACCCGCTGCAAATGCTGCCGATACTGTTGTTCGAATTGGCCTGGAAGGTGATCTGGCTGCTCGTCTTCGCCTGGCCGTTGTGGCGTGCCGGCGCCCTGACACCGGGCCTGGAAGAAAGCGCGTGGGCCTGCCTGTCAGGCGTGGTGCTGACGCCGCTGGTGCTGCCTTGGCGGCACCTCTGGCAGCACTACATCCGACAGTCGGCAGAGCGCTGGCGCTGAAGGCGCTCGGCGTCCCCGTGGCCTCGACTATCGTGCCCTGATGGCCGCCGAAAACCGCAACCCACAGGGCTGGCAAGGCCTGCTCGGCGGGCGCCGGGTGCGTGCCCCCGCCATCGCCTGCGGCGTGATCGCCGCGCTGTTCAGCTTCACTTGGCAACCCCGGCTGTACGAGCTGTGGCTGCAAGTCTTCGGCATCGGGCTGGGGCTGCTGCTGGTGTTCGGCCTGTTCGAACGGTGGCCGCGCCGGCTGCCGCGCGGGCTGGCACGCTGGGCGCTTCAGGTGGTGGCCGTCGGCGTGGCGGTGCCGATCCTCGTGTTCGCGGCGTACACGCTGCGCACCAAGGCCGGCGCGCCGCCTTTCTGGGCCGACAAGGATCGGCTGGAAGGCTTCCTGACCTTCGTCTTTCTGGGCACGCTGCTGGCGCCGTGGATGGCGCTGTCGGCGCTGGTCCGCCAGCGCGAGGCCTGGGCCCACGAGCAGGCCCTGGCCTTCGAGCTGGAACGCAGCGAGCTTGCCCGGCAGGCGCTGGACGCGCGCATGCGCTTGCTCAGCGCGCAGGTGCAGCCGCACTTCCTGTTCAACACCCTGGCCAACGTGCAGGCGCTGGTGGAAGCCGGTTCGCCCCGCGCCGCACAGCTGCTGCAGAGCCTGACGGCCTACCTGCGCGCCGCGGTGCCGCGGCTGGACGACGCCGCCACCACGCTCGGCCAGGAGCTGGACCTGGTGCGCGCGTACTTGCAGCTGATGCAGATGCGCATGCCGGACCGGTTGCAGTTCGCGCTGCACGTGGCCCCCGATACCCTGCTGCTGCGCTGCCCACCGATGACGCTGCTGACGTTGGCGGAAAACGCCGTGCGCCACGGCATCGACCCCCGCATCGACGGTGGCCGCATCGACATCCACGCCGCCCTGCGTGACGGCCGCTGCCACTTGAGCGTCGCCGACACCGGCGTCGGCTTGCAGCCCAGCGGGGGCGGGCTGGGCACCGGCCTGGCGGCGTTGCGCGAGCGTTTGCTGCTGGTCTTCGGCGGCGATGCAATGCTGGCGCTGCGCGAGGCCGAGCCGCACGGCGTTGTGGTCGAGCTCGACTTTCCGGCGCGCACGTGAACACCACCGCGCTGATCGCCGACGACGAGCCGCTGCTGCGCGAGTTGCTCGAAGCCCGGCTGGCCAAGGCCTGGCCGGCGCTGCCAGTCGTGGCGCGGGCGCGCAACGGCCTCGAAGCGGTCGAGCTGTTCCAGGCGCACCAGCCCGGCGTCTGTTTTCTGGACGTGCACATGCCGGGCCTGAGCGGGATCGAGGTGGCGCGCCAGATCGGCAAGCGCGCGCACTTGGTGTTCGTGACCGCCTACGACCAGTACGCCCTCGAAGCCTTCGAGCACGGTGTGCTGGACTACCTCGTCAAGCCCGTCACACCCACCCGCCTCGAAGAAACGGTGGCCCGCCTTCAAGCGCGCTTGCAGCAGGCCCAACCCGCCGTGCACACCGAGGCACTGCTGCATCAACTGGCAGCAAAGCTCCGGCTCGGCCAGGCCGAGCCGCTGCGCTGGGTGCGCGCCTCGGTCGGCGCCTCGCTGCGCATGATCCCGATCGAAGAGATCGACTACCTCAAGAGCGACACCAAGTACACCCTGGTCGCCTGCCGCGACGACGCCGGCCAGCCAGCCGAGGCGCTGATTCGTACCCCGCTGAAAGAGCTGCTGCCGCAACTCGACGCCGGCCAGTTCGTGCAGGTGCACCGCTCGGTGGTGGTCAACCTGCGCGCCATCCGGCGCGTGACCCGCGGCGACAACGAAACCGCCGAGATCGAACTGAAGGCCCGGCCCGAACGCCTGCCTGTGAGCCGCAGCTACCTGCCGTTTTTCAAGGAGATGTAGCGCGCCGCGAGCGCGGCTCAGGGTTGGTAGCCGGCCACGCCCATCTGCCAGAGCAGGAACGCAAACCGGTCGGCGACTTCGTCGAAGGTCTGCGCCTTGGTGTTGCCAACGCCGTGGCCGGCGTCGTATTGCAGGCGCACCAGCACCGGCTTGTCGCCGCTGGTGGCGGCCATCAGGCGCGCCGCGGTCTTGGTGGTGTTCCAGACCTCGACACGCGGGTCGTTCACACCGTGGGTGAACAGCACCGCCGGGTAACGCGTGCCGTCCTTGATCTGGTGATAGGTGCTCATCGCCAGCAGCCCGCGGAAGCCCGCCTCCTTCGTACGCGTGCCGAACTCGGGGATATTGGGCACGCCGTTGGCCGTGGTCTCCATGCGCACCAGGTCGAGTGAGCCCACGGCTGGAATCACGGCCGCGAACAGGTCGGGCCGCTCCGTCATCGCGCGGCCGACGAGGATGCCGCCGGCGCTGCCGCCCAGGATCCCCAGCTTCGACGGTTGCGTCCACTTCTGGGCGATCAGCCATTCGGCGCAGGCGATGAAGTCCTTCCAGGTGTTGGGCTTGGTGGTCTGCTTGCCGTCGTCGTGCCACTGGCGGCCGAAGACGCCGCTGCCGCGCGGGTTGGCCACCGCGAAGACGCCGCCGACGTCCAGCCAGGCCAGACGGCTGGTGCTGAAAAACGGCTCTTCGGTGATGCCGTAGCTGGCGTAGCCGTACAGCAGTGTCGGGTTGCTGCCGTCAAGCTTGGCGCCTTGTTTGTGGATGATCGACAGCGGCACCATCGCGCCGTCGTGGCTACGCACCAGCACTTCGGTCGCCACCAGGTACGTCGGCATGTCGTTGGGGCCGGCCGGCTGCAAGCCGGTGTTGCTGACGGTGCCGTCGGCAGCCACCGCGTAGTACTGCCGGGCGCGCGTCCAGCCCTGCAGGTCGATCACGGCGCCCGGCAGGTCTTGCCGCACACCCCCGCCGGTGAGTGCAAACGCACCGACCACCGGCAGAGCAACTTCGCGCAGCGTGCCCTTGTCGTCGTCGTGGGCGATCTTGAACAGCTTCTTGACGTTGCCCTCGCGCGCCTCCAAGTACAACGCGTCGGCCGCAGCGGCCACGCCCGACAGCACGCGCGCGCCTTCGGGCACCAGCACTTGTGCCGTGGCCGGGTTGAAGCTGTCCAGTCGGCCCGCCAGCAGCTTGTAGCGTGGCGCGCCGAGCGACGTCAGCGCATAGACGCGGTCACCCTTCAGCGTCAGTCCGCTGACCCGGTCATCGCGGTCGAAGAGCTTCTTCCACGCCGGCTTGCCCGCGCGCAACGCCGCCAGCGTGGTGTGCCATGCGGCGAAGTCTTTCGACACGCCGTCGATCACGCTGGCCACCACGCGGCCGTCGGGCGTGATGTCGAAGAACGCGAACTCGGTGGCCAGGATGCCGAGGTCCTTGCCCGCGGTCAGCAGCGTTCGGATGCTCTTCTCGCTGCCACCCGGCGTCATCACGGCGGCGCTGCTGCGCTGGTACTTCTCGGTCTTCGGCATGCCCGGCAAGAGCGGCTGCATGCGGTGAAAGTAGAGCTCGCGGCTGTCGGGCGACCAGGCGGTGGCGCCGAACTGCACGCGGCTGATCTCGGGCCCGCGCTGCTTGAGCGTGCGCGTGTCGATGACGCGCATGGCGGCATCCTCCGAGCCGCCCGCCGACACGCCCACCGCCACCAGCCGGCCATCCGGCGAGGGCAGGTAGTAGTTGATGGCGTGCGGCTTGCCGGTCTGCTTCTTCAGCGCTTCCGGGTCAAACAGCACGGTCTCGGGGCCGGCCAGGCCGCGGCGCATATACAGCTTGAACTGGTCGTCCTGCGCGCCGCGGCGCTCGTAGAAGAAGACGTCGCCCGGCAGGCGGCTGACATCGGTGACGCGCGCGGCGGCCGCGCTGTCGAAACGTTCGATCGCCTCGCGCAGTGCCTTGCGGCCGGGGATGCGCTCCAGCACGCTGCGGGCGTGGTCGCTGTGTGCCTTCATCCAGGCGGCGACAGTGGGGTTCTTGATGTCCTCGAAGTCCCGATACGGGTCGTCGACGGTGGTGCCGAAAAAGACCTCGGGCACGTTGCGCACGGCCGCGGTCGGGAGCGCCGTTTGGGCAGCTTGGGCAGCTTGGGCGGGTTGGGCGGTTTGGGCCGACGCCACGAGCGTCGCGGCCAGGCAGGCGGGCAGGGTCAGCAGGCGCAGAAACTGGTTCATGGCGAGGTGTCAGCGTGGGGTGAAGGGATCATTGTGCGGGGGCTCGCGATGTGCGGTTTACCGTGCGCACAAAAGCACCGAGCAGGTCGGCGTCGAGGTGGCCGCCGCAGCCTGTTCAAGCCGGGTCAGGCCGCTCAGGCGGCAACACGGCCGCGCAGCAGCGCCGGCTGCGGCACGGCTTCGTCGCCAATGCTGTACGCGGCCATCACCGCCTGCGCCGCCACCGCCGCCGCAGCGCCGTCGGCCGCATGCACGACAGCCAGCGCCTCGCCCGCAGCTACCTCGCGCCCCGGCGCCAGCACCTGCGCCAGGCCGACCCGCGCATCGAGTGCGTCAGACGGCGTCCGGCGCCCGCCACCCAGCGTCACCACGGCCAGCCCGAGCGCACGCACATCGACCGCCTTGATCACGCCGGCACGCGGCGCTGCCACCGGCTGCTGCACCGGTGCGGGCGGCGGCACATAGCTCAACACATCGGCCGGGCCGCCGAGTGAGACCACCATGCGTGCGAAGCGCTCGGCCGCTTCGCCGCCGTCCAGCGCACGGCGCAGCTTCGCAGTGGCCGCAGCGAGATCGGGCGCCACGCCCGCCAGGCACAGCGCCTCGGCGCCCAATGCCAGCGTCAACGCCAGCAGCCGCGGTTCCTGCTCGCGGCCGGTCAGGAACTGGATCGCCTCGTGCAATTCGAGCGCGTTGCCCGCGGTGTGGCCGAGCAGCCGGTCCATGTCCGTGATCAGCGCCACCGCCGGCAGGCCGGCGCCCTGCGCCACCTGCACCAGGCTGATGGCCAGCGCGCGCGCTTCGGGCAGCGTGCGCATGAAGGCGCCGCTGCCGAGCTTCACGTCCAGCACCAGGGCCTGCAAACCGGCGGCAAGCTTCTTCGACAGGATGCTGGCGGTGATCAGCGGCAGGCTCTCGATGGTGGCCGTGACGTCGCGGATGGCGTACAGCCGTCGATCGGCCGGTGCCAGCTCGCTGGAGGCGCCGACGATCGCGCAGCCCGCCGTGCGCAACGTGGCCAGCAGCGTCGCGCGCGACGGCAACACGGCATAGCCGGGCAGGGCTTCGAGCTTGTCGAGCGTGCCGCCGGTGTGGCCCAGGCCCCGGCCGCTGACCATCGGCACCACCGCGCCGCAGGTGGCCAGCATCGGCGCCAGCATCAGGCTGACCTTGTCGCCGACGCCGCCGGTGGAGTGTTTGTCGATGACCGGGCCATGGCCGTCGCCCAGGCCCGCAGCATCCCAGCGCAGCACCTCGCCGGTGCCGACGAACGCGCGGGTCAGCGCCACGGTTTCATCGCGCGACATGCCGCGCCAGAAGATCGCCATCGCCAGCGCGGCGGCCTGACCTTCACTCCAACTGCCCTTTCCCGCCGGATCTGCCAGACCTTCGGCGAACGCTTCGATCTGCGGCGCGCTCAGCGCCTGCCCGTCACGCTTGGTGCGGATGATTTCGGCAGGCAGCAGGGCCGCGGCGTCATCCATCCAGCATCACTCCTTGAAGGCGCGCGGGCGGATCACTCCATCACCACACGCATCCGCGTGTCGGCATCCGTGCGCACGCCGAGCACCGTGCCGTCGTCGCCGAAGTGGACCTTGAACTCGCTGAAGGTCCACAGCCAATAGCGCCAGACCCGGGCGTCCAAGTGCGGCGTCTCGCTGCTGATCGGGTAGCCGACGGCCATCAGCACCTGCTCGCGCGTCATGCCCTTGGTGACGCGGGCGCTGGTCACGGCGTCCTGGATCTTCTTCGGCCAGCCGGCCAGCCGCGCGGCCGGGTCGTCGGCCAGCACGTAGCGGCGCGCGAAGGCGTCCATCGCGATGTCGCGGCTGTAGTCATTGCCCAGGTGCTGCCTGCCCTGCGGCAAAGCCACCTCGACCCGGTAGCGGCCATAACCCAGCACCTTGACTGGCGTGCCCGCGGGCACGATGAACTTGCCCGATTCGGCGTAGTTGATGTCGCTGATCCACGCGCCGTCGCTGCGCATGTTGCAGCACAGGTAGCCCTCGGGTTGCGGCTGTGCCGACGCGGCGCCCGCCACCACAACGGCCAACAAGATCAAGTGCTTCATGGGCTTCATTCCACGAGGGTGATGCGCGGCACCGGGTCGGGCGCCGGGGCGGTTCGCAGGTGGGCGGTCAACGCATCGATGTCGAGATCGCCGCCCAGGCGGTTGCGGCCCTGCTGAAGGATGACCACGCCGTCACCGCCCTCGGCCAGGAAGCTGTTGACGGTGAAGCGGTAGTCGGCGGCGGCATCCATCGCCTGGCCGGCGACGCGCAGGTCCTGCACCCGCTGGCCGTGCGGCGCAGCGGCAACCCAGCGGTAGTTGAGCGTGGACGACGGGATCAGGAAGGACGGGCCGCTGCGGCCGGGGCGCTGCTGGTCTTCGAGCAGTTGCCGCAGTTGTGCGCCGGTCAGCGTCAGCACGGTCAGGTTGTTGCCGAAGGGCTGCATCGTGAACGCATCGCCGTAGGTCACGTTGCACGGCGGCGCGCTGCCCGCCGGGCAGCGCAGGTCGGAGCGCACACCGCCGGGGTTCATCAGCGCGAACTGCGCGCCGCCCTTGTCGGCGGCGCGGGTGGCCAGCCATTGCGCGTCGGCAATCAGTCGGCCGGCGGCGCCGTCGGTCTTGGCCGTGCGGTCGAAGTTGCCACCGATCCGGCCGACGGGCTTGCTCGCGCGCGGCGCGGCGGCAGCGGCGTACATCGCCACGCGGTCGGCGACGGCCTGCACTGGCGTCGCCGCGCGCAGCACACCGGCCCAGGGCTCGGTCTCGGCGGCGATGATCTGGGCGCGGAGCGCGGGGTCGGTGCGGTCGTTGAAGACCGGCAGGTTGCGGCTCTGGGTGCGCGCGCGATCGATCTCGCCGCTGTTCGCATCGATCACCACGTCGGCCACGCTGACGCCGCGGCCGAGCGCCGTGGCCTGCATGATCGGCCGTCCGTCGACGATGCAGCGGTAGCCCTGGTGGGTGTGGCCCGAGAAGATCACGTCGACGTCCTGCGTCATGCGGCGCGCGATGTCGAAGATGGGGCCGCGCGGCTTGGGGCAGCCGGCGTCGTTCCATTCCAGCGGCAGGCCGGGCGTGCCGGTGTCGCCGCCTTCGTGCAGCACGGCGATCAGCGCGTTGATGCCCATCGCCTTCAAACGCGCGGCCTCGGCGTTGATGGCATCGGCCTCGTCGATGAAGCGCAGGCCCGCCACGCCCGAAGGCACCACGATCGTCGGCGTGGTCTTCGTCACCGCGCCGATGACGCCGATCTTCACGCCGCCGATCTCGCGCACCTCGGAGGCCGGGAACAGCGTGCTGCCGTCGGCGTTGAGCACGTTGGCCGCAATCATCTTGAACTTCGCGCCGCCGTGGCGTCCGAGCGGGCAGCTGACGAACAGCGCGTCGGGCTTGTTCTCGCGGCAGCCGGGCGCCAGCACGCGCAGCAACTCGGTGCGGCCGGCGTCGAACTCGTGGTTGCCGGCGATCGCGATGTCCAGCCCGATGCGGTTGGCGATGTCGATGGTGCTTTCGTGCAGGAACAGCGCGCTGATCAGCGGTGTGCCGCCGATCAGGTCGCCGCCATGCAGCACCAGGCTGTTCGGCGCGCCAGCACGCAGCGCCGCGAGCAGCCCCGCGAGCGGCGCGGCGCCGCCGGCGTTCAGCCGCAGCGGGCGTTCGCGGTTGGCGGGGTCGGGCCACGGCAGGCTGAGGGCGGCGGTGGCTTCCAGGTTGCCGTGCAGGTCGTTGAAAGCGATCAAACGCACGCTCACGGGTGGCTTGCTCGCAGGCGCGGGCGCGGGGGGGGACGCAGCGCAGCCCGCGAGCGCGGCCATCGCGGCAGTGGCGGCGGCGGCGACGGCAGCGCTAAGGCCGCGGGGCAGTTCGGATAGCTTCATGTCGGGTCTGCGGTTGGATTCAGTAGGTGCTGCCGGTGGCCGGCCGCGCGGTGCCTGCAAGCACCGCTTCGATGTCGTTCAACAGGCCACTGGCGCCGATGCGAAAGCGTGCCGGCGTGACCTGGTTGGCGCCCAGGTGCTGCGCGGCCAGCGCGATGTACGCGGCGGCATCGGCCACCGTGCGGATGCCGCCCGAAGCCTTGAGGCCGACCTGGCCGCGCTTGGCAGCATCGGCCGCCACGATGGCTTGCAGCATCAACGCCGCGGCTTCCAGGCTGGCGCTCTTCGGCGTCTTGCCGGTGCTGGTCTTCAGAAAGTCGGCGCCGTTGTCCAGCGCGATCCGGCTGGCGCGGGTGATGAGCGCGGCGTCGTCGAGCTCGCCGGTTTCCAGGATCACCTTGAGCTTCAGGCCCTCGCAGGCCAGGCGCACGGCGGCCAGCAGCTTCGGTGCTGCAGCCAGGTCGCGGTAGGGGATCACGACATCGACCTCTTGCGCGCCGGCTTCGACGATCTGGGCCGTGTCGCGGACGGCGCGGGCGATGTCGCTGCCGCCGTCGGGGAAGTTGGCGACGGCTGCGACGGCGATCTGCGGCGGCACCCGGGTGCGGGCGAAGCGGGCCAGGCGCGGCCAGACGCAGACCGCCGCGACCCTGCCGTGCGGGCCGGCTGCGCGGGCGCACAGCATCTCGATGTCGGCCTCACCACCTTCAAACTGATGGGCGTCGTTCAGGCTCGTCAGGTCCAGGCAGGCGAGTGCCTGGAGGGCAGTTGCCACCGGGTCGAATGCGGGTGGGAGTGCGGATGCAGGTACAGGTACAGGTGCAGGTGCAGGTGCAGGTGCGTTCATCGTCACAGCTCCAGTGCCGGCACCGCCGCCGCCAACAGTGCGGTTGCACTTGCCGCAGCGGTGTGTGCCGTCGCCATGGTGTGCGCATGGCTCAGCGTCTCGGCTTCCATGCCGGCGGCCATGTTCGTCATCAGCGACAAGCCCAGCACGCGCATGCCAGCGTGGCGCGCGAGGATGGTCTCCGGCACCGTGCTCATGCCGACCGCCTGCGCCCCGAGCATCCGCACCATGCGAATCTCGGCCGGCGTTTCGAATTGCGGGCCGAGCAGCCAGGCGTAGACGCCCTCAAACAGCGGCTGGCCGATCTCTTTCGCCACCGCCAACGCCGTGGCGCGCAGCCGCGGGCAGTAGGCGTTGTTCATGTCGACGAAGCGGCCGTCGCCCTTCTCGCCGATGAGCGGGCTGCGCTGCACCAGGTTGATGTGGTCGTTGATCAGCATCAGCGAGCCCGGGCGCATGGCCGGGTCGAGGCTTCCGGCGGCATTCGTCAGCACCAGCGTTTCCACGCCGAGTGCGGCCAGCGTACGCACCGGGCCCTTCATGCCGTCGGCCTCGCCGGTTTCGTAGGGGTGCTTGCGGCCGGCCAGGACCCACACCTCGCGCCCGCCCACACCGCCCTTGCCGCCGAGGTAGCCGAAACGCAGCTTGGCCTTGTGGCCGCCCACCGCCAGCAGCGGGAAGGCCGGCAGGTCGGCATACGCGGTGTCGGCCGCGCCGGTCAGCGCATCGGCCAGCGGCCCCCAGCCGCTGCCCAGCACCACGGCCACCCGCGGCAAGGGTTCGCCGATAAGTGCGCGCAGCAGCGCGGCCGATTCGGCAATCCGTTCAACGAGGTCTTCAGGTTGGGCGGCCATGCATGTCCAAGTGAGAAATGTGCTCAGGGCCGAAGCCGTGCGGCAGCAGTTCACCCAGCGTGAAGCTGCCGCGTGATTCTTGCAAGTCCACGCTCCACACGGGGCAGTCTTCGGCGCCGAACTCGCGCAGCTTCTGCCGGCAGCCGCCGCAGGGTGTCACGGGGCCGGCGGAGACGCCACAGACGACGACGGCGCAGATGCGCGTGCCGCCGGCCGCGATCATCGCGGCGATGGCCGAGGCTTCGGCACACCAACCTTGCGGATAGGCGGCGTTCTCGACGTTGCAGCCGGCGTGCACGCGGCCCTGTTCGTCGAGCACCGCCGCGCCGACCAGGAACTTCGAGTACGGCGCGTAGGCGCGTTCGCGCACCGCGCGGGCAGCCGCAGTCAGGCCTTCGCGTTGTTCGGGTGTCGGTGCAGGCATCTCAGGCCCGCCCGGCCGCCCGAAGGGCCTGAGACGCCCCCTCGGGGGGCAGCGAACGAAGTGAGCTTGGGGGTCCCATGGTTCAACGCTCCTTGACGTACGGCCGACCGAGCGCCTTGGGTGCGACCGAATGCCCGATGAACCCGGCCAGCAGCACCACCGTCAGCACGTACGGGAGGGCCTGGATCGCCTGCACCGGCACGTTGCCGCCGCCGAATATCGCCGGCAACGCGACGCCCTGCATCCGGATCGACACCGCATCCAGAAAGCCGAACAGCAGGCAGGCCCACATCGCGCCGACCGGATGCCACTTGCCGAAGATCAACGCCGCCAGCGCCATGTAACCGCGCCCGGCCGTCATGTGCGGAATGAAACTCGGGTTCTGCGCCAGCACCAGGTAGGCGCCGGCCAGCGAAGCGAGCACGCCGTTGAGCGCCAGCGCCTGGTAGCGCAGCAGCTTCACCGAGACCCCGGCCGCATCGACCATGTTCGGGTTCTCACCCGCGGCGCGCAGCCGCAGGCCGAAGCGCGTGCGGTAGAGCAGCCACCACACGCCAGCCACCAACAACAGGGTCAGGTACACCAACACGTTATGCCCGAAGAACGCCAGCGCGAGCGCCTGTCCGACGAAGGGGACTTGCTCGACGATCTCACCGGCGCCGACGAACCAGCGCGTCAACCGCACCGCGTCGGACAAGGGCGGGGTCTGCCCGCCCTGCGCAAACCACGCGATGCCCAGCACCACTGTCAGGCCGGCCGCCGTCATCGTGATCGCGATGCCGAGCACGACCTGGTCGCCGCGGTGGGTGACGCAGGCATAGCCGTGCAGCATCGACAGCGCGACGCCGACCGCGATGGCCGCCGCCAGCGCCAGCACGATCGACCCCGTGACCACGCCGACCGCCGCCGTGGCAAATGCCGTCATCAGCATCTTGCCCTCCAGGCCGAGATCGATGACGCCGGAGCGTTCGCACAGCACGCCCGCCAGCGCGCACAGGATCAGCGGCACCGACACCCGCAGCGTGCTGCCGGCGATCGTGCCGATCAGGGTCTGATCGAAGAGCTCAAGCACCGGCGGCCTTCTTTGCCGCGGGGTCGGGTGACAGCGCGCCCCAGATGCGCGCCAGCGCGGGCGCGGCCACATAAGCCATCGCGCCCGCGAACAACACGATCAGCCCTTGCAGCATGAAGACCATGTCGCGCGAGAAGCCGCTGATCTCGAAGGCCAGTTCGGCCCCGCCCTGATACAGCGCGCCGAACAGGATCGACGCCAGCACGATGCCCAGCGGGTGGTTGCGGCCGATCAGGCTGACAGCGATGCCGGCGAACCCCGCGCCGGCCACGAAGTCGGGCAGCAGCCGGCCATGCACACCGGCGATCTCGTTGACACCGACCAGGCCCGCCAGCGCACCCGACGCGGCCATCGAGACCACGATCAGCACCTTCGGCTGGATGCCCGCGTACAGCGACGCGTCCGGCGCGAAGCCGACCGCACGCAGCGCATAGCCCGGCCGCGTCTTCCACAGCGCCAGCCACACCGCCACGGCGGCGGCTACCGCCAGCAACACGCTCAGGTTCAGCGGCGTGCGCGGCCACTCGATGCCCAGCCAGCCGAAGGCCTCGTGCACGCCAGGCAGCTTCGCGCTGTCGGCGAAGGCGCGGCTTTCGGGCGTCATGTTGCCCGGCTCCTTCAGGGTGTTGACGAGCAGGTAGCTCAGCAGCGCCGAGGCCATGAAATTGAACATGATGGTCGTGATGACCGTGTGGCTGCCGCGCCAGGCTTGCAGGGCGCCGGGGATCGCTGCCCACACCATGCCGAACAGCGCAGCGGCCAGCACCATCAACGGCAGCATCAGCCACGCCGGCAGCGACGCCGACCAGGCCAGCGCCACCAGCCCCGCACCGAGCCCGCCCATGATCGCCTGCCCCTCGCCGCCGATGTTGAACAGGCCGCCGTGGAAAGCCACCGCAACCGCCAAGGCGGTGAAGACGAACGTCGTCGCGTAATACAGCGTGTAGCTGATGCCCGCGGCGCTGCCAAATGCACCCTTGATCAGCAGCTTCAGCACCTGGACGGGGTCGAAGCCGACCAGCATCACGACGCCGGCCGCGACCAGCAGCGCGAAGGCCAGGTTGACCGCAGGCAAGACGGCGACGTCGATCCAGCGCGGCAGGTCGACCGGTTGAGTCAATGGAGCCCCTCGTCCGACGGGTACGTCGGCCGGTCTTGCAGGCCGCGCTCGGCCTTGCGGCCAAGCTCATCGCCAGGCGCGAACAGTCCACTGGACTGTTCGCGTCCGGGCTCAGCCACCGAAGGGACGGCGGGCCGGCACGGCCGCGAAGCGGCCTCTTTGTGGCCGATCGCGGCCCGGCGCTCGGCCCGCAAGGCGCTCATCCGTGCGCTCCGCTCATCAAGCGGCCCAACGCCAACTCGCTGCACGCGTCGATCGGCAATTCGCCCGCTACGCGCCCGGCGTTCATCACCACGACGCGATCGCTCAGCGCCAGGATCTCGTCGAGCTCGGACGAGACCACCAGCACCGCACCGCCGGCGTCGCGCATCGCGCGCAGACGGCCGTGGATGAACTCGATCGCGCCGATGTCCACGCCGCGGGTCGGCTGGCCGACCAGCAGCACCTTCGGCTCGGGCTGCGCCTCGCGCGCCAGCACCAGCTTCTGCTGGTTGCCGCCGCTGAACTTGCTCGAACGCAGCTTCGGGTTGCGCGGGCGCACGTCGTAACGCTCCATCATCTGCGCGCAGTCGGCTTCCATCACCGGCCGGCGCATCCAGCCGCCACGGCTGTAGCGCGGCAGGCCCTGGTAGCCGAGCACGGCTGATTCCCAGGCGTCGAAAGGCAACACCAGGCCGCGGCGGTGGCGGTCTTCGGGCACGTGGGCTATGCGCAGTTCACGGGCGCGCGCGGTGTCGAGCCAGTGGGCTGGCGTGAAGCTGTGCTCGCCAACCCTCAGCGTGCCCTCAGCCGGTGCAAGCAGGCCGCTCAACACATCGAGCAACTCGCTCTGCCCGTTGCCCGAGACCCCCGCGATGCCGACGATCTCACCCGCGCGCAGCGTCAACGACACGTCCGCCAGCCGGGCGACGCCGAACGCGTCGCACCAGCCCAGCGACGTGGCTTGCAGCAACACGGCGCCGGCCTGTGCCGCAGCGCCGGCGCGACCGAGGTTCACGCGCCGCCCGACCATCGCTTCGGCCAGCCCGTCCAGGCTGGTGTCGGCAATGGGCGTATCCAGCACCACCTGCCCGGCGCGCATCACCGTCACCGCGTCGCACAAGGCCATGATCTCCTTGAGCTTGTGCGTGATCAGCAGCACCGTCGTGCCCTTGTCGCGCAGCTGGCGCAGCGTGACGAACAGGGCTTCGGTTTCCTGCGGTGTCAGCACCGCGGTGGGTTCATCGAGGATCAGGATGCGCGCGCCGCGGTACAGCGCCTTCAGGATCTCGAGCCGTTGCAGTTCGCCCACCGGCAGGTCCTGCACCAGCGCGTCCAAGTCCACGTTCAACCCCGTCTCTTGCATCAGCGCCGTGAGCTTGGAACGCACCACCGCGCGTGCCGCGTTCAGCCGCCAGCCGGGTTCGGCGCCGAGCAACACGTTGTCGAGTGCAGACAGCGTGTCCACCAGCATGAAGTGCTGGTGGACCATGCCGATGCCCAAGGCGATGGCCTCGGCCGAACCCCTGATGCGAGCCGGTTTGCCCTCGACCTCGATGGCGCCGCTGTCGGCCTGGTAGAAGCCGTACAGGATCGACATCAGCGTGCTCTTGCCGGCACCGTTTTCGCCGACGATGCCGTGCACGGTGCCGCGTTGCACCGTCAGGTCTACCGCGCGGTTGGCGTGAACCGCGCCGAAGCGTTTGTCGATGCCGGTCAACCTGACCGCGGGCGGCGATTCCGTAAGCTGCGGGCCGAGCGCCGGGCCGCCCTCGGTCACGAAGTGGCCGCTTTGCGGCTGTGCCGGCCCGCGCCCCCCCAGGGGGCCGCCCGCCGTATTTGGCGGGCGAGGGGCACCACTACTCACACTTGCTCGCGGCCATGTAATCGATGACCTTGATCTTGCCGGCGATGATGTCGGCGCGCGCCGCATCGACGCGTTTCTTCATGTCGGCGGTGACCAGGCCCGCGTTGTTGGCGTCGATCGCCACATCCACGCCGCCTTCTTTGAGGCCGAGTGAAGTCACCCCGGGCGTCACGCCCTTGAAGGCGTTGTAGACCGCCACGTCGACCCGCTTGACCATGCTGGTCAGCATCGTGCCGGGCTGGAGGTGGTTCTGGTTGCTGTCGACGCCGATGGCCAGCTTGCCGCCGTCCTTGGCCGCCTGGTAGACGCCGATGCCGGTGCCGCCTGCGGCAGCGAAGATCACGTCCACGCCGGATGCGAACTGCGCCTTGGCCAGTTCAGCGCCGCGGGCCGGGTCGTTCCACGCCGTCGGCGTGGTGCCGGTCATGTTGGCGCTGGTGGCGACCTTCGGGTTGGCGTACTTCGCGCCTTGTTCGAAGCCGCACTGGAAGCGGCGGATCAGCGGGATGTCCATGCCGCCGACGAAACCGACCTTGCCGGTCTTGCTGGCAATGGCGGCCATCATGCCGACAAGGAAGCTGCCTTCGTGTTCCTTGAAGGTAATGCTCTGCACGTTGGGCAGTGTCACCACGGCGTCGATGATCGCGAATTGCAGCTTCGGAAAGTCTTTCGCCACCTTCTCCAGCGTGCTGCCCTGGCTGAAGCCGATGCCGACGATCGGCGTGGCGCCGCGTTCGGCCATCCGCCGCTTGGCCTGTTCGCGCTGGGTCGGGTTACTGATCTCGAATTCGAGGTACGTCTTGCCGGTTTCCTTCTTCCAGCGCTCGGCGCCGTCGAAGCCGGCCTGGTTGAAGCTTTTGTCGAACTTGCCGCCCATGTCGTAGATGACCGCGGGTTGGGCCTGCGCGGCGGAAGCGGTGGCAATGAGGGCGGTGGCCAGAAGCTGTTGTCGCATGAAGGTGGCTCGGGTCAGGGTGATGAAAGGCGGGCTCGAATCAGGATAGCAAGTCTCAAGCCGCCCGCGAATCATGGCAACGCTGGATAGCATCTGCGCGATGACCGCCTCATCGCATACCCTGGGCACCCCGGGCGACCGCCACGCCCTCGAAGCGCGGGCCCGCGCCCTGCCCAAGGTGCTGCTGCACGAACACCTGGACGGCAGCCTGCGCATCGGCACGCTGCTGGAACTGCTGGACGCGCGCGGCATCGCCGCGCCGGCCGCCGATGAAGCGGCGCTGTCGCGCTGGTTCGATGCCAATGCCAACGCCGGCAGCCTGGAGCGCTATCTCGAAGCCTTCGGCCTGACGGTGGCCGCGATGGCCAGCCCCGCCGCCATGCAGCGCGTGGCATTCGAGGCGGCCGAAGACGCCCGCGTGCAGGGCGCGTTGCTGGCCGAGTTCCGCATCGCGCCGCTGCTGTTCGAGTCCTTCGGCCTGACGGGCAACGCGGCGATCGAAGCGCTGATCGACGGTCTGGCGCAGAGCCCACTCCCCACCGGCCTGATCGTCAGCGCGATGCGCCATGAACCCTCGGCCCACACCACCCGCGTCGCGGCGCTGGCGCAGCGCTGGCGCGCGCGCGGTGGCCGCGGCGCCTGCGCCGGCGTGGTCGCTTTCGACCTGGCCGGCGCAGAACGCGGCCACCCGCCTGCCGACCACGCCGCGGCGCTGGCGCTGTGCCGCCAGAACGGCCTGCCGCTGACGCTGCATGCGGGCGAAGCCGACGCCGCCGAGCGTGTCGTCGAAGCCGGGCGCCTGGGTGCCACGCGCATCGGCCACGGCGTGCGGCTGGTGGATGCGCTGGCCGACCCGGCGCGCAGGCATCTGGTCGATGAGGTCATCGCGATGGGCCTGCACCTGGAGGTCTGCCCGACGAGCAACGTGCACACCGGCGCGGCAGCGTCGATCGCCACCCACCCGATCACGGCGCTGTGGCAAGCCGGCGTGAGCCTGAGCTACCACACCGACAACACGCTGATGTCGCGCATCAGCCACTCGCACGAGGCCGCGGTGCTGCTCGACCACACGCCGCTGACCGAGCGCGATCTGCTCTCGATGGCCCTGCTGGCGGCCGAGGCGTCGTTCCTGCCCGCGGCGCAGCGCGCACGCGCCGCGAACACCATCCGCGCCGCGATGGCGCGCTGACTGTCTTGCGCTGAACTACGCCGCCACGGCCGCGTGCCTTTCCTGCCAGCGCACGACGAAGCCCGGCAGGTCGGCGGCGGGCAGCGGCTTGCTCATGTAGTAGCCCTGCGCCTCGTCGCACTGCAAGTCGCGCAGCCGGTCCATGACCGGCGCGGTCTCGACCCCTTCGGCCACCACCGACAGCCCCAGGTTGTGCGCCAGGTCGATCGTGCTGCGCACGATCTTGGCGTCGTCCTCGTCGGTCTCCATGCCGATCACGAAGCTCTTGTCGATCTTCAGTTCGTCGACCGGCAGCTTCTTCAGGTAAGCCAGGCTCGAATAGCCGGTGCCGAAGTCGTCGATCGACAGTTTGAAGCCGGCCTCCGACAGCGCGTTCAGCATCGCCAGCGCGCGCTGCGGCTCGTCCATGATCGCGCTCTCGGTGATCTCCAGGCAGAAGGCGCTGGCCGGTGCGCCGTGGTGCAGCAGACGCGCATCGAGCTTCTTCAGCAGGTCCTGGTCGAGCAGGTCGCGCGTCGACAGGTTGACGCTGATGCGCTGGACACCCAGCGCGCGCATTGCCGGCCACTGCCGCGCCGCTTCTTCGAACACCCACTGCGTCAGCTGGCGCACGAAGCCGGTCTGCTCGGCAAAGGGAATGAAGGCCATCGGCGGCACCAGCCCGCGCTGCGGGTGCTGCCAGCGCACCAGCGCCTCGGCGCCGAGCACGCGCGAGGTCGCCAGCTCGATCTTCGGCTGCAGGAACAGGCGCAGTTCGTTGCGCTCCAGTGCCTGGCGCAGTTCGCTCAGCAGCGACAGCGAATCGCCACTGCCCACATCCAGCGAAGGCGCATAGACCAACGCCGACGCCGTCTTGCGCTTGGCGCCGTACATCGCGATCTCGGCCCGGCTCATCAGCGCATCGGCATCGACGGCGTGGTCGGGCCAGCAGGCCACGCCGAAGCCAGCCGCCAGGTCGACCGTCTGGTCGTCCAGCGACAGCGGTTGTTCGAAAGCGCGGGCCACACGCTCGGCCACGGCCAGGGCCTGTTCGGCATTGCTGCCGGGCAGCAGCAGCGCGAATTCATCGCCCGACAGGCGCGCCACGACATCGCAGCCCGGCCCGTCGCTATCCGGCGCGGTGCGCACGGCCTGCTTCGACAGCCGTTCGGCCACGGCCTGCAACAGCCGGTCGCCGAAGGCATAACCGAGCACGTCGTTGACATGCTTGAAGCGGTCCAGGTCGAGCATCACGACCGCGACCGGCGCGGCCGGCAGGGTGGCCTGCGCAGCAGCGATCGCGGCCCGCACCGCGTCGCGGAACTGGGCCCGGTTGGGCAGCCCGGTCAGGCGGTCCCAGTAGGCGAGTTGGCGGATCTCCTGCTCGTGGCTGGCCAGGCTGACGCGCATGTGGTCGAAGGCCTTGGCCAAGTCGCCGACCTCGTCGCGGCGCGCGGTGTGGGCCGGTGCCTCGCTGTAGTCGCCGCGGCCCAGCTTTTCGCTGGCGCGCACCAAGGCCCGCAGCGGCGTGGTGATGCGGCGCGCGGTGAACAGGCTGCCGGCAGCGAACACCAGCACGCCGATCACGGTGATGGCAGCCAGCACCACCCGCAGCCGCTCGTAGCGCGCCACCGCTTCGTCGACCGAACGCAGCAGCAGCACCCGCGCCGTGCCGCCTTCGCCGAGTGGCACGCTGCGCAGCAGCATCGCCTCGCCGCCGACGGTGGCGCGGGCGTCGCTGGCGGCCTGTGCCGCAGCGGAGGCCCTCGCGGCCATCGCGGCGCGCAGCTCGGCATGGCGTTCGGCGGCCAGCGTCGTGGCCACCACCTGCGGCGCTGCGGTCGGCGTCGCCGAAGCCATCAGCGCCACCTGCAAGCCCGACAGCTCGCGCATGTCGTCGACCAGCGACTGGTCGATCGGAAAACCCATCACCAGCCAGCCCAGCAGCACCGGCGCTCGCACCGGCACGGCCACGAACTGCACCGGCTTGCCGTTCAGCACATGCACCGGCTGGCGGTTGGGGGCACCCGCCAGTTCGGCGGCGATCGGCCGCAGCGCTTCGCCCAACGCCGCGCCCGCGTCCTGGCCATGCCAGGCCCGCAACTGGTGCTGCACGTCGACCCACGCCGTCACGCTGGCGCCGATGCGCTCGCCGACGTTCTCCAGCGCCGAGTTCAGCGTCTCGTCGTCGACCTCGGAACCCAGGGCCGAGCGGAAACCGTAGTCGGCCGCCAGCACGCGGGCGCCATCGACGAGCTTGCTGGTTTTCTGTTCGAGCAGACGCAGCCAGATGCGCTCGCCCACCTGCAGCTCGGCCGCCAGCGCGTCGCGCGCGTTGCGCTCGATGCTGGCGCCGATGGCGCCGAAACCGGCGGCCTGCACCAGCAACAGCAGCACCAGCGAGATGCCGGCGATGCGCGTGTGCAACCGGCGCGGCGAGAGCCACGCGACCAGCCAGCGTCTGAGGTCGGCCATGGGAAGACGCGGGCTCAGCGCTGCGCTCTCAGACGCCGGCCACCGGCAGCGCGGCCTTGAGCTGCAAGCCCGCGGGCGGCACCACGACCGCCTGCTCCAGCGCGGCAGCGCCGGGCGGCAGGTCCGGGTGCCAGGTGCGCAGCTTGTAGCTGCCGGCGGGCACGTCGGCCAGCTTGACGCGGCCGTCACCCGTGCTCTGGCCGAAATGCGGCGATTCGACCACCACCACCCAGGCAACCATGTTGTCGTGGATGTTGCAGCCGAGCACCGCCACGCCGGGTTTGTCGAAAGTGACCGGGTTGGCCGGCGTGCCGGTGTAGAGCTTCAGTTCGAAGGCCTTGATCGGCGACAACGAATAGACGTGGTGGCGGACCTTGTCGCGGTTCGGAAAGTGCACCGACGTGCCGGCCGTGACCACCGCCACGCGCTGGGTGAAACGTTTGTCGGCTTGTTCCATCTCGACACCGGCCAGCGGGCGTGCCGCGGTCCGCGCATCGCGCGATTCCAGCCAGGCCACGCCATCCGTGAGCGGCTTGCCGTCCGGGGCGACCAGTTGAACTTCAACCGTGGCCGCGTACAGCGGCGCCGCGGCAGCCAGCAGCACGCAGGTGGCAAGAAGGGAAAGACGCATGGGGCCGAGACCGTCCGAGGGGCGCGCCGGAATTGCACGCCCACCGCCGTAGCTATCGGCCGCCACCGGGGCGGACTTGACCCCGCGCCGGCCGGGCCAGCGTCTGCGGAAGCCTCAGGGTGCTGGCGGAACGGTCGGATTCAGCAGCACGTGCAGCAGCGCCGCGGTTTCTGCGTCGGGCTGACCGTCGTAGCGGGCCGGGCGGTAGCGCATCTGGAACGCGACGACAACGTCGCGCGTTTCGGTGTCCCACACCCCGGTCGGCACGCCGCGGTTGCGGAATTCGTAGCCGTGGCGCTCCAGGTTGGTCTGCCACCAGACCACCTCGGGCGGGCTCAGCTCGAACAGCGCGCGTTGTTCGCCGACTCGGGTGGCGTCGGGCCAGGGCGGCGTCAGGCCGGCATCGGCGAGCTGCTTCCAGGGGAAGGTGGGGCCGGGGTCCTGCTTGGTCGCGGGCTGGATCTCGCCATGGCCGATCACGCGGCCGGGCTGGATGACATGCCGCGCCATGATGTCGCGCACCAGCGGGATCAGCACGTCGATCTGCGATTGCGGAAACGGGATGTAGATGCGCTGGCCGTCGGGGCCGATCCGCGCACCGGGATGAACGATCTCGATGCCGATGCTGCTGGAATTCAGCTGCCGGTTGCCGCGCCAGCCGCTCAAGCCGGCGTGCCACGCGCGCCGGCTTTCATCGACGAGGCGGTAGATGCGCGGCCGCGCTTCGTCGGTGAGCAGGTAGTGCGCCGAGACCTGGTTCTCGGTCAGCACCTTCATCGACATCGGCAGATCGAGCACGGTGTAGTGAATGATGAGGAACAGCGCCCGGCTGTCCTGCCCCTTGGCGTTGCGGCTGGTGTCGATGGGCACGCCGCCGCTGGTCATGAGGGGCGTGCCGCAAGCGGCCAGCAGCAGGGCGGCGGCGAGGGTCAGCGCGGTGGTCGCGTTGCGCGGGAAGAGGGTGGCCGCGCGGCGCGCGAGCACGGGATTCGCCTGATGCGCGAGGATGCTGTTCGGAGCGTGCGGCATCGGGCCATCGTAGCGGCTAGGCCGGCGCGCGAAGCGGCGCGCGCCCACGACAATCGCCGCCCATGCGACTTGCCTCGATCGCCTTGTGCTGCGTGGCCCTGGGGGCCCTTTCAGCCACCCCCCCGGCCCGTGCCGATGACCGACTGCCCGCCGCGGTCGTTGCCGCGCTGGCCGAGGCGGGCATTCCGCCCGAGGCCGTGCGCGCAGCCGCCATTCCGCTCGAAGGCTGGTGGCGGCAGCCGTGGCGGGTGCGCGCCGATGTGCCGTCTTCCCCCGGCTCGGCGATGAAGCTGGTGACCAGCATCGTGGCGCTGGACCGGCTCGGCCCCAACCACCGCGGCTTCACCGAGCTGCGCAGTGCTGCCGCGGTGAACGGCGGCGTGCTCGAAGGCGATCTGGTGCTCGTCGGCGGTGCCGACACCGACCTCGGCGTGGCCGCCTTCTGGGCCCTGCTGCAAGAACTGCGCGCCACCGGCATCCACACCATCGGCGGTGATGTGCTGGTCGACCGCACGCGTTTTCGCCCGGCGCGGCTGGATCTCGGGCTGCCCCCCTTCGACGAAGCGCCGGAGTTTGCCTACAACGTGATCCCGGATGCACTCAACCTGGCCGGCAGCCTGCTGGCTTTGGACCTGGTGGCAACGCCGGAAGGTGCCCGCGCGGCGGCGGTGCCGCCGCTGCCGGGCATCGAGTTCGTCTCGCGCATGAGGGCCAGCAAGAGCCGCTGCACCGACTGGTACGACGACTGGCTGCCGGCAACGGTCGAACGTGACCCTGCCGCCGACGCCGCGCGCGTGCGCATCACGCTCAACGGGAGCTTCCCCGCCGGCTGCCGCGTGCGCGCCGAACTGCAACTGATCGACCGCCAGGTGCTCACGGAGGAGTTGTTCCGCCACCTGTGGCATGGCCTCGGCGGCGCCTGGGCCGGCCGCGCCCGCGAAGCGGCGTCACCCCCCGGCACACGGCCACTGGCCAGGCGCAGCAGCCGCACCTGGGGTGAAGTGCTGCGGCCGCTGAACAAGTCCAGCGACAACGCGTTGTCGCGCCTGTTGTTCCTGGAGCTCGGGGTGAAGGAAGCCGGCGCCGACGCCACCTCGCCGACGCTCGAACTGGCCGCGCGCTCGGTACGCGCCTGGATGGTTGAGAACGGTATCGACGCCACCGGCGTGGTGCTCGACAACGGCTCTGGCCTGTCGCGCAGCGAGCGCATCGCGCCAGAACAACTCGCCCGCATGCTCGTCGTGGCCTGGCGTGGCAGGCACGCGGCCGACCTGGTGATGAGTCTGCCGGTGCCCGGCGTGGACGGCACGATGCGCAACCGCCTGCGCGCCAGCCCGGCGGCCGGCTGGGCGCGACTGAAGACCGGTACGCTGCGCGATGCCGTTGCACTGGCAGGTTATGTACGCGACCCCGACGGGCGGCCGTGGGCGGTGGCGGTGATGCTCAACCACGCACTGGCCAATCAGCGCGGCCGGCCGGTGCTGGATGCCCTGGTCGACCACTTCGTGCGCTACGGGCCGCATGGCTCACCACCGATGCCGGGGGCGTCTCCATGACAGCCGACCACCAACCGAAGGTCGTGATCGTCGGCGGTGGTTTCGCGGGCCTGTGGGCGACGCGGCGCTGTTCAACTGGGCGATGCGTCCTTCGCGCACCAGCACCATGCGCGCGTGGTGCTCGGCGGGCACGGCCCACGCGGTAGCGGGGCCGCCGACGGATAGGCGCCCAGCGCGGGAGGGCGGCAGGCGCCGCCTAACGCCGCATCAAGGCCACGGCGTAGGGGTGCAGCGTGGCCGACATGACACCGGCGACGACCAGCGGGTCGGCGTCCATGAAGGCGCGCGCCGCAGCCTCGTCATCGGCTTCGAAGATGACGTTGCCGAAAGTCTTGTCCAGCGGCTGCTCCGTAGTTGTTGTGAATCGCCGTTACGTTACCGCCAGCCAGCGATCGCATCAACGGCCCGGAGGTCCTGCAACCAACGCTCGAACGCAGGGTCACGGTCGGCGATATCCATGCGCAGCAGCGCCGACGGGTGCAACGTCACCAGCACCGGCCGGCCGCTGGGTTGGGTGAACCACTGGCCGCGCTCGCTCATCACCGCCACGTCGCGCTGCAGCAGCGCACGCGCCGCGGTGGCACCGAGCGCAATCAGCGCCGCCGGGCGGACGAGTTCGATCTCTTCATCGAGCCAGTGCATGCAGGCTGCGATTTCCTGCTGCGCGGGTGTCTTGTGGATGCGCCGCTTGCCGCGCGGCTCGTATTTGAAGTGGCGCACGGTGTTGCTCAGGTAGACCGATTCACGCGGCCAGCCGAGTGCGGCCAGGGCGCGATCGAGGAGTTGCCCAGCCGGGCCGACGAAGGGGCGGCCACGCAGGTCTTCGCTGTCACCGGGCTGTTCACCGACGAGCATCAGGCGCGCATCGATGGGGCCTTCGCCGTGCACCGTCAGCGTCGCGCGCTCGCCGAGCGGGCAGGCCCTGCACGCATCGGCCAGCGTTCGGCGGCCGTGCAGCAGCGCCAGCCGCTCGGCAGCGCTGGCGCTGGCCGCGGGTGTTTCGAAACGCACGACCGATAGCCCACCTGCCGCCTCGCGCGCCGCATGCCCCGGCGCGTCGGCAGCGCGCGCTGAATCGGGAATGCGCCGCAAGGGCTGGGTCGCCTCGGCCTCGACCATGACACCGCTGCGCGCAGTCGCGGCTGCCGCCAGCGGGCTGATCAATACCGCCTCGGGCAGGTTCTTCCAGTACTTGCGCGGCATCTCGCTTTCCATCGCGTGCAACTTCAGGCGCGCGGGGTTGAAGATGTTGGCGTAGTAGGTCAGCCACAGCGCTTCGCCGGCATCGGCCGGTGGCGCGTCGCGCTGCTGCGCACCCGGGCCGAGTTGCATCTGCTGTCCGTCCCAGCGCAGCGAGCGCTCCGGCGTCAGGATCGCGAAGCGCATGCCGGCGAAGCGCCGCATGAAGAAGGGCGCCACGGCATCGACGATGTGGTGCTCCGGCTCGAACCAGGCTACGTGCAACGGTGCATCGAAGCCGGCTTCAGCCACCTCGCGAAAGCGCACGAAGGCCTTCATCTTGTGCATGTCGCGCCGCACCGCCTGGGCCAGCGCAGCGATGCGCACGCGGTCGGCGTCGAGCACGTCGTGCGCCAGCGTGGGCTGCTCGCGGATGCGCCACAACAAGCGGTAGATCAGCGTGAAGCGCTGCGGCTCAGCGTGCAGCGCGGCCTGTTGCAAGGTGCCGAGCAAGCCGGCCCCGATGCGCAACGGCGTTGGCGGTGGTGCCTCTGGCGCGTGCTTTGGCGCCGGCGCTGACGACTCCGTGGCCGCATCGCCGCCGGTGTGCCAATCGATCTCGTCGGGCGCCACGCCAGCCGCCAGCAACGCCCGCGCTTGGCGCCTGAAGCCGTCGAAGTCCGCTGGTCCCTCCAGCAACGCCACATGGCCGAGCGCGAACATCACACGACCGCGTCGAACAGACCCATCTGCGCCGGCCGCACCCGCTGCCCGAGCGTGGCGGCGTCGAGCGCCTTGCCCGGTGTGTGGTCGGCCAGCTCGACGAAGGGCAGCACCTTGGCCAGCGGCACTTTCAGCCGCGCCAGATCGGCCGCGCGCAGCCGGCGCACGCGCCGCGCGGCCAGCAGCTTGTCGACGCTCTTCACGCCCAGCCCCGGCACCCGCAGCAGCAGTTCGCGGGGCGCGCGGTTGATGTCGACCGGAAAGCGTGCGCGGTGCGCCAGTGCCCAGGCAAGCTTCGGGTCGACGTCCAGCGACAGCAGGCCGCTGTCGCCGACAACGATTTCGTCGTGGGTGAAGCCGTAGAAGCGCGTCAACCAGTCGGCCTGGTACAGGCGGTGCTCGCGCATCAGCGGCGGCGCCACCAGTGGCAGCGCGCGTGCCGCATCGGGGATCGGGCTGAAGGCCGAGTAGTACACCCGCTTCAGGCGGTAGCTGCCGTACAGCACCGCGCTGGTGGCGAGGATGGCGCGGTCATCGCTGGCATCGGCACCCACGATCATCTGCGTGCTCTGCCCGGCCGGCGAGAAGCGTGGTGCCGCGGCGCGTTTGGGCTTGGCGCCCGGCAGCACCGAAGGCGGCGCCGAGCGCTGCGCCTTGGCCTCGCCCTTGGCGTCTTCGATGTGGATGCGCAGGCGCGCCATCGAGCGCCGGATGGCTGCGTCGTCCTTGGCCGGCGCCAGCGCGTGCAGCGCGGTGGCGGTCGGCAACTCGATGTTGATGCTGAGCCGGTCGGCATGCTTGCCGGCCGCGGCCAGCAGGTCGTCGCTGGCGTCGGGAATGGTCTTCAGGTGGATGTAGCCGCGGAAGTGGTGGTCTTCACGAAGGCAACGCGCCACCTCGACCAGCAGCTCCATCGTCTGGTCCGGGCTTCCGACGATGCCGCTGGAAAGGAACAAGCCTTCGATGCAGTTGCGGCGGTAGAAGTCGAGTGTGAGCTGCACCACCTCATCGACCGTGAAGCGCGCCCGCGGCACGTTGGAGCTGACCCGGTTGACGCAGTACAGGCAGTCGTACGTGCAGTAGTTCGTCAGCAGGATCTTCAGCAGCGAGATGCAGCGCCCGTCGGGCGCGTAGCTGTGGCAGATGCCCATGCCTTCGGTCGAGCCGATACCCTTCGGCTGGCCGCCGTTCAGCGAATGGCGCTTGTCGGTGCCGCTGCTGGCGCACGATGCGTCGTACTTCGCCGCATCGGCCAAGATCGCGAGCTTTTGGAGCAACTGCATGGGCGGGCCTGGAAAAGACTGGATGAATATACAGGCCGAATCACCGCCGCTGGCGTCACTGCCGCCGCCGTCGCGGCTGGCGCTGGTCCTGGACCTGATCCGCTGGAACCGCCCGGCCGGCTGGCTGCTGCTGCTGTGGCCGACGCTCTCTGCGCTGTGGATCGCCGCCGACGGCTTCCCGGGCTGGCACCTGCTGGCGGTGTTCGTGGCCGGCACGGTGTTGATGCGCAGTGCCGGCTGCTGCGTCAACGACGTCGCCGACCGCGAGTTCGACCGCCACGTCAAACGCACCGCGCAGCGGCCGGTGACCCGCGGTGCGGTTTCGCCGCTGCAGGCGCTGCTGCTCGGCGCGGTGCTGGCGCTGGTCGCCTTCGCGTTGGTGCTGACGACCAATCCGCCGACGATCCTGCTGTCCATGGCAGCGCTGACGGTGACGTTGATTTATCCGTATGCCAAACGGGTCCTCGCGATCCCGCAGGCGGTGCTCGGCATCGCCTTCAGCTTCGGCATTCCGATGGCCTTCGCGGCCGTGCTCGGCAGCGCCGAATGGAGCCTGCGCGCCGTGGCCGACGCCTTGCCGCTCCAGGCCTGGTGGCTGCTCGGCGCCAACCTGTTCTGGGTGCTGGCCTACGACACCGAGTACGCGATGGTCGACCGCGACGACGATTTGAAGATCGGCCTGAAGACCAGCGCCGTCACGCTCGGCCGCTTCGACGTGGCGGCGGTGATGGGCTTCTACGCCGTGTACCTGATCGGCTGGGCGTGGCTCGGCCGGTCGCTCGGCCTGGGGGCCTGGTTCCTGGCCGGCATCGCGGTGGCGGCCGCGCAGGCGCTGTGGCACTTCACGTTGATCCGCCGGCGCCAGCGCGAGGGCTGCTTCAAGGCCTTCAGGTTGAACCACTGGCTCGGCTTTGCGGTGTTTGCCGGCACCGCGCTGGACCTCGCGCTGCGCTGAGCCGCTGGGCACCGCTCAGCCAACGGGCCCGGCACCGCTAGCGACCGAACTCGTCGCCCAGTTCGGCGGCACGCGAGCGCGCCGCGTGCAGCGCCTTGACGAAGGCCGCCTGCACGCCCGCCGCCTCCAGCACCGCCAGCGCGGCGAAGGTGGTACCGCCCTTGGAGGTGACCTGCGAGCGCAACTCGCTCGGGTGCAGCGGCGAACGCCGCGCCAGTTCCGCCGCGCCGTCGAAGGTGGCCAGCGCGAGTTGCCGGCCCTGTTCGGCCGACAGGCCCAACTCGACGGCCGCGGCCATCATCGCTTCGAGGACATAGAAGACATAGGCCGGGCCCGAGCCAGACAGCGCGGTGACCGCATCGAGGTCGGCCTCGCGCCCGACCCACAGCAGCGCGCCGGTTGGCGCCAGCAGCGCCTCGACCTCGGCGCGCTGCGCGGCCGTCACGGCATCGCGCGCGAACAGGCCGGAGATGCCGCGGCCGATCAAGGCCGGTGTGTTGGGCATGGCGCGGACGACGGCCGCACAGCCGGTCGCCGCGCTGATGGTCTGGCTGCGGATGCCGGCCATCACGCTCAATTGCAAGGCGCCGCCGATGAACGGCGCGGCCGGCGCCGCGGCCTCGGCAAAGAGCTGCGGTTTGACGGCCCAGACCACCGTCCGCACGCCGCGCATAGCGCCGCCGGCCGCTGCCGCCGCCGCCACCGCCACGACGCCGAACTCGGCGGCCAGCTTGTCGCGCTGCGTTTCGATTGGCTCGACGACCACGATGCGCTCGGCGGCCGTGCCGGCGCGCCGCAGCCCGCCGATCAGTGCCGAGGCCATGTTGCCACCGCCGATGAAGGCGATCGTGGGGTGCTCCGGGTTCATGCCGCGCAGTGTAGGCAGGCGGCCCAGAGCCGCGGCGCCGAATCGAGCCATGCAAAGGCGGCATCAGCAGCGTGACAAATACAGTCGCGCCGCGCCTACAGTGCCGGCCACTGCAAGGAACCACACCATGACCGCCACGCACGCCACGCCTTCGAACCTGTCCTACGTCCACCCCACCGACCAGAGCCCGTGGGGCACCTACCTGATGCAGGTCGACCGCGTGGTACCGTACCTCGGCCACCTGGCGCGCTGGGCGGAGACACTCAGGCGCCCGAAGCGCGCGCTGATCGTCGATGTGCCGATCGAGCTCGACAACGGCGACGTGGCCCACTTCGAGGGCTACCGCGTCCAGCACAACCTGAGCCGCGGCCCGGGCAAGGGCGGCGTGCGCTTCCACCCCGACGTGACGCTGGAGGAGGTGATGGCGCTGTCGGCCTGGATGACGGTCAAGTGCGCCGCCGTCAACCTGCCGTACGGCGGCGCCAAGGGCGGCATCCGCGTCGACCCGAAGAAGCTGTCGATCAAGGAGCTGGAGCGCATGACGCGCCGCTACACCAGCGAGATCGGCATCATCATCGGCCCGCAGCGCGACATCCCGGCGCCCGACGTGAACACCAACGGCCAGATCATGGCCTGGATGATGGACACGTACTCGATGAACACCGGCACCACCGCCACCGGTGTCGTCACCGGCAAGCCGATCCACCTCGGCGGCTCGTTAGGCCGGGTCAAGGCCACCGGACGCGGCGTCTTCGTCACCGGTCGCGAGGCAGCGCGGCGGCTGGGGCTGAAGCTCGACGGCGCGCGGGTGGCAGTGCAGGGCTACGGCAACGTGGGCTCGAGCGCTTCGGAGCTGTTCGCGCAGGCCGGCAGCGTGATCGTCGCGGCGCAGGACCACACCGGCACCATCTTCAACGACGCCGGCTTCGACATCGCCGACCTGGCGGCGCATGTGCGCGTGGCTGGGGGTGTCGGCGGCTTCAGAGGCGCCGAGGCCCTGCCGTCGGAAGCCTTCTGGGATGTGAAGTGCGACATCCTGATCCCGGCGGCACTCGAAGGCCAGATCACGGTCGAGCGCGCGCAGCGCACCACCGCCAAGCTGGTGCTCGAAGGCGCCAACGGCCCCACCCACCCGGCGGCCGACGACGTTCTGGCCGGCCGCGGCGTGCTGGTGGTGCCGGACGTGATCTGCAACGCCGGTGGCGTGACAGTCAGCTACTTCGAATGGGTGCAGGACTTCAGCTCGTTCTTCTGGACCGAAGACGAGATCAACGTCCGCCTCGACAAGATCATGGTCGACGCGCTGAAGAAGATCTGGGACACGGCGGACAAGCACAAGATCACGCTGCGCACCGCGACCTTCGCGGTGGCTTGCGAGCGCATCCTGTCGGCGCGTGAGGAGCGGGGGTTGTATCCGTGATGGACGGGTCGCGTTTGCAGCCGCAGGCCTAGACTTCGCGTCACCCGCCTCAAAGGACTGCTGCGATGGGCCTGCCCGCCGAGAAACTTGCGATCGACGACTTCATGGCCTGGGAGAACACCCAGGAGACGAAGAACGAGTTCTATCGAGGCGAGGTGTTCGCGATGGTCGGCGCGCGCCGGACGCACGGGCTGGTGGTGCTGAACCTGGGCTCAGCGCTCAAGCAGCATTTAAGGGACAGCCCATGCCGCGTCTTCGTCGAGGGGATGAAAGTCCAGCCCGCCGACGACGCGATCTTCTATCCCGACGTCTTCGTCACCTGCGACAAGCTCGACTTGAGGACCGACATGGTCTTCCGCCAGCCGACGCTGGTGGCTGAAGTGTTGTCGCGCACCACGCAGGGCTACGACCGCGGCCTCAAGTTCACCGCCTACCGGCAGATCGCGGCGTTGTGCGAGTACGTGCTCGTCGACCCCGACAGCCGGCAGGTCGAAGTCTTTCGCCGCAACGCGGCGGGCAACTTCGAACTGATCGACCAGACCGGAACGCCCGCGCTGGTGCTGGACAGCGTCGGCCTGCGCCTGCCCATGGCCGAGCTGTTCGACGGCGTGGACAACGAAGACGGCGCGGCCGTCGGCTGACCGCGCCGACGGCCGCGCCAGGCCGGTTTCAGTTCAGGTTGATGCCGGGCACCTGCACCGGCGTCGACGTGGCGGGCGTTCCGCTGCCGAGCTCGCCGAAGCTGTTGGGGCCGTAACCCCACACGCTGCCGTCGCTGCGGCGGAACAGCACCGACTGCAGGCCACCTGCCACTTCGACGACCTGGTTGATGCCGGGCACCAACTGCGCTGTGGCGCCGGTGTTCCATCGCCAGACCTGGCCGTCGGCAGCGACAGCGAAGAAGGTGCTGCCGGTGGCGCCAACGCGGGTGATGGTGCCGGGCAGCCCGTTCACCGCCGTCGGCGCCGCGCCGCCCGCGGATGCAAAGGCCTGGACGCTGCCGCTGGCGGCCAGCGCGATGCAGGAAAAGCCGTTGCACACCCCTGACACCGCGCCCGTCCGGCCGCTGACTTGCGACGCGGCAGCCTGCCAGGAGCCGGCCGCAGCAGCCCCTGTGATGGTGGTGCGCCAGACCGTGCCATCGGCCGCGATGGCCAGCGGGTCACCCGAGATGCCAGCGCCGAGGGCAGCGATGCCGGGCAAGCCGCTGACCTGCCGTGCCGCCTGGCTGAAGCCGCCGGCAATCGCGGTCGCGGTGCCCGGCATGTGCCAGACAGTGCCGTCATTGCGCCGCACCAGCGCGAAGGCATTGCCGGTGCCGGTGACGATGTGCGTGACACCGCCCGGCAGGGCGCTGGCCACCGGCGAGGGCACGTCGGTGCCGCTGGTGCAGGCGTCGCCGCCGATGATCGACGTCGCCGCGAATTTGCGGCCCCAGCCGCGCACGATGCCGTCGCCGCCCAGCGCCAGCGACTCGAAGGCCCCCGCCGCGACGGCAATTGCCGTGGTGGCCACGGCGCGCGCGTTCGTGCCGGCAATCGCCGGCCCGTTGCCACGCTGGCCGGCACGGTTGCCGCCCCAGGCGATGACGCTGCCATCGGCGCGCGCCGCCACGACGTGGGTCGAGCCGAAGGCGATCCGTGCCAGCCCGACCGGCGCCGCGGCTGCATTCACCGTCAGCGTCGCTCCGGCGCTGGTCAGGCTGCCTGCGGCGTTGCTGACGACGACCCGGAACACCGCACCGCTGTCGGCACTGGTGGTTGCCGGCGTCGTGTAGCTGGCCGACGACGCGCCGCTGATGGCGCCGCCGTTGCGCTGCCATTGGTAGGCCAGCGGCGCGCTGCCGGTGGCGCTGACGCTGAAGCTCGCGGTCTGGCCCGCGACCACGGTGGCCGGTTGCGGCTGGCTGGCGATCTGCGGTGCTGAAGGCGCCGGGTTCACTGTCAACGCCACTGATGCACTGGTCACGTTGCCGGCCGCGTTGGAAACGCGAACCGCGAAGCTGGCGCCGCTGTCGCCGAGTGCCGCCGCGGCGAGCGTGTAGCTGCCGGCCGTGGCGCCATTGATGTCGACGCCGCCGCGTTGCCACTGGAAGGCCAACGGCGCCGTGCCGGCGGCCGTCACGCTGAAGGCTGCGGGCTGTCCGGCGGTCACCGCGAGAGCAGCCGGGGCTGCGGTCATGCGCGGCGCGACCGCCCGCACCGTCAGCACGACTTCGGCGCTCGTGACGCTGCCACCGTCGGTACTGACGACGGCGCGCCAGCGGCTGCCGTTGTCGGCAAAGGTCGTCGGCGACAGCGTGTATTGCGCGGCCGTCGCGCCGGCCACGTCGGCGCCGTTCTTCTGCCACTGGTAACGCGGGTTGGTGCCGCTGGCGGTGATGCTGAAGGCGGCACTGCCGTTGTCGTCGGTGGTCGCCGGCGCCGCCGGCTGCACGCTGATCAGCGGCGGCGCCGCCGCGGCTTCACCGCCCCCACCACTGCCACCGCACGCGGACAGCAGCATCACGGCAAGCGCGGCCAGCAGCAGCCAGCCGCGGCTGACTACACCCGCCCACGGGCCGGCGCCGCGCTGGCGAGCCCCGATCTTCATCTCGTTCGTGAAACCCGCTGAGCCTTGGTTTGCGCGGCGCCGCTGCGCCGCGTCGGCCGTTGTAGGCGTGCGCGGTTACTGACCGGTTACCCGCCGCTTCGACGCCAGTGCCGCCAATGCGGCATTGACCGGGTTGCGGTGCAGGAAGGACTCCCGGAAGCGGTCTGGCAGGTCGACCGCCGCGGCGTCGATCCAGGCCGTGCCTTGCAGCCAGCCAAGCCGTGGCGCGCTGCGCCTGGCCGGCCGCCAAAGCGGCGCGCGCTGCCGCCAGCCAGAACACCGGCAGGTACAGGTCGTAAGAATGACAGCCCGCCATCCCCTCGCTGACCTGTTCCGCCAGTGCCAGCGCGGCCTCTGCCTGCCCGCACTGGCGCAGGGCCTCGATGCGCAGCACGCGCGCGTGCTGCGCGTAGGCCAGGTGTTCCGCGCGAGTGGCTTCGTCTTCCAGCTGAAGCAGGCGGGGGACTTGTGAGTCAGCGTGCGCTGGGTCCGTCCAGCGCCAACAGCGCCAGCAACGCGGCGTCCTTGCGCTCCAGCGCAACGGGCTCAGCGTCGAGATTGGCAGCCAGCGTCGGCGTGCCGTGGAGGCGCAGGACGGGCATCGGGCACCAGGGCAATGACCACGGGCAGGACAGCAGCGGTTCGGCGGACGCCGGCTGCGCTTCTGATGGGACGTTAGGGCCGGGGCGTTACCCGGCCGTTATCTGCGGTTATCGAGCCGTGAACAAACGGCGCTGGTCAGCGCAGGAGCCCAGGCGCACGAAGGGCTGGCGGGCACGCTCGAATTGCTCGGCGCTCGTCCCCGCGCCGTGGGCGTAGCCGTTGTCGATCGGGTTGGTCAGCAGGCGGTGGATGCAGCGGCTCAGATCTTCGGCGTCGGGCATCGCCGTCACTGCCATGCCCTGCTTCTCCAGGTCGTCGGCGAGCATGTCGCGGCTCGAAGGGTCGTCCTCCACCACGAACCGGTGATGAGGCTTGTCGTCCATCGGTGGCAAGGCCAGGCGTCGCGGTCTGCTGGAGTATGTCCATGCCTGACGCCATGTGACAGCATCCGCCCGGCCAGCGCGTCACACACCGCCACAAGCCGATGCAAGGCGAAAACGCATGCTGCACCGGCGCGCGCTGGAATGCTCTTTCGGCCACGACACCCGGACCAGCCTCGACATGAACCACACCCCAATCCGCGGGCTGCCCTCGCGCCGCGCCGCCATCTTCACCCTGGCCGGTAGCACCACGCTTCTGCTGGCCGGCTGCGGCGGCGGCGAAAACAAGGACACCAGCGGCAATGCCGCGGTGCGTGCGATCAACCTGTCCAGCGACATCGCCGGCGCCGACATCTACTTCAACGACGACAAGAAGTTTTCCGCGCTCGCCGCCGACACGCTGAGCGACAACCAGTCCCTCAACGACCAGGCGTGGACGTTGAAAGTGAAGAAGGCGGGCGACACGACCACGCTGCTGTCGAACAGCTTCACGCTGGGCAAGAACAAGCACTACACCGCCGTGGTCTGGGGCCGTGAGTCAGCCCCGCGCCTGACCACCCTGGCCGAGGACGAAACCGACAGCGCAATCGCCACCGGTGCGTCGCGCCTGCGCGTTCTGAACGCCACGCTGGAGACGGGCTTGCTCGATGTGTACGTCACCGCCACGGCCGCCGACCTGGCCGCGACGGCGGCCAGCATCGCCAACGTCACGGCCGGGGAGCCATCGAGCTTTCGCGACCTGTCCACCGGCACCTTCCGCCTGCGCGTGACGGGTGCCGGCGACCCGGCCGACGTGCGGCTGGACATCGCCGAGTTCGTGCTCGCCGAGAAGAAGCACGCCACCCTGTTATTGACATCCGGCAGCGGCGGCGTGCTCATCAACGGCCGCACGATTCAGCAGCAGGGCGCCAGCACGGCGCAGAAGAACACCCAGGCGCGATTGCGCGTGGCGGCGGGTGCCGACGCCGCCGGCACCGTGGCCGTGACGGTGGGCACGCGCACGCTGGCCGGCGGACTGCGTTCGCCGTCGGTCGGGCCGTACCAGCTGGTCGATGCGGGCAATGCCGCGGTCACGGTGCGCATCAACGGCAGCGTCGTCTCCACCACCACGCCGACACTGGCTGGCGGCGCCGACTACACGCTGCTGGCTTACGGCAGCGGCTCGGTCCGGCTCAGCCCGGCCGAAGACAACCGGCTGCCGACGCTGCCCTCGCGCGTCAAGCTGCGGCTGGTGCACGGCGTCGCCGGCGCCGAGCCGCTGACGCTGTCGGTGAACTTCCTGGCCCTGGCCAGCGACCAGCCGGCAGGCACTGTGTCGGCGTACGCCACGATCAATGCGGCGGCGTCGGCGCGTGTGGAGGTGACGGCGTCCGGCGTGCCGGTCTACACCGCCACCGAGGTCAACCTGCAATCGCAGGCGGTCTATACGGTGTTCGTGCTCGGCGGTAACAGCACGCCGACCGGGGTGATTCGCAAGGAGCGGTAGTCACCAGCAGCCGGGGTCACGCAGCTACCATCGCCGTCATGAACTGGAGCACCACCAACTGGGGCCTGACGCCGCCCGCCCCGCCTTCCAAACCTGCGGCACCCGGGCCTTCGGCGACCCCGCCCGCCGCACCAACGGCCCCAACGACCGCGGCAGCGCCGATGGAGTTGGTCTTCGACGTCAGCGAAGCCGACTTCGAGAGCCAGGTGCTCGAACGCTCGCTGCAGGTGCCGGTGCTGCTGGACTGCTGGGCACCGTGGTGCGGCCCCTGCCGCTCGCTCGGGCCGGTGCTCGAGAAGCTGGCCGATGCCTACGGCGGCGGCTTCGTGCTGGCCAAGCTCAACACCGACGAGGCGCCGAACGTCAGCGCTGCGCTGCGCGTGAAGAGCATCCCGCTGGTGGTGCTGTTCGTCGGCGGGCAGATGGCCGGGCAGTTCACCGGTGCACTGCCCGAGGGCCAAGTCCGCGCGTTCCTCGAAAAACACGGCGTGGCGCCGGGTGCGGTGGGTGCCGCACCGTCACCGGTCGAACAACTGCTGGCCGACGCCGCGCTGCAGGCCGATCCGCAAGTGGCGGAGCAGATGCTCAGCGAAGCGCTGGAGTTCGAGCCCGGCCACCCGGCTGCGACGCTGGCGCTGGCCGAAATCTGGATCGCCGGCGGCGCGCTCGACGACGCGGCGACGCTGCTCGACACCCTGGCGGCCGAGGCCCGTGCTGAGCACAGTGCGCGCCACGCGGCTTTGCTCAAGCGCATCGAACTCGCGCGCCACCGCCCACCCGGTGATGCCGACGCGCTGGCCGCGCGCATCGCCGCCGCGCCGAAGGACTTCGAAGCCCGCTCCGCGCTCGCCGCGCTGCACGCTTACAGCGGCGACTTCAACGCCGCTTTCGACCAGTTGCTCGAAGTCGTCATGCGCGACAAGGCCGAAGGTCGGCCTGACCGCGAAAGCGCGCGCAAGCAATTGATTGAGTGGTTCACCGTCTGCCCCGATGCAGAAGCGGTCAGCCGTGGCCGGCGCTATCTGGGCATGTACTTGAACTGAAGGGGCGAAACGATGTCGGGATTCAGGACCCCGGGCCCGGTTTGCGGCAGCCGCGACCTGCCGCCACTGGATGCCGGCACGATGACCCGCTGGTGGAGCCCGCCGCCGGGGCCGATGTGCCTGGCGCCGCCACCCCCGCCGCCGCGCCGCTGGTACCTCCAGTCGCGTGCAGGCGGTTTTGCCGCATCGCATCTGACGATGAGCCCCGAAGCCGTGGCGCTGCTGAAGGGCATCGAAGAGCTGCATCTGCAGCCCTACGACGACCAGACCGGCAAGGACATCAGCGCCTGGGTCGCCGGCGCCACCGTCGGCTACGGCCACCTGATCAAGAAGGCGGACTGGGCCACTTACAAGGCCGGCATCACGGCCGAGCAGGCCGAAACGCTGTTCGTGGCCGATGCCGCGCCTTTCGAGACGGCAGTCGGCAGCGCCATCACGGTCGGCGTGCAGCAGTACGAATACGACGCGATGGTGATCCTGGCCTTCAACATCGGTGTGTCCGGCTTCAAGGGCTCGTCGGTGGCCAAGATGGTCAACAACCCGAAGGCCGTGACGGGCCACGCCAACCTGGAAGCGGCATGGAAGTCCTGGAACAAGTCGCAGGGCAAGATCAACAAGGGGCTCGACAACCGGCGTGCCGCCGAGTGGCGCATCTTCACGACGGCCACGTATGCACGTTGGTGAGCGCGGGGTGCGCCGCTGGTTGATGAGCGCAGGATGGGCTGCAGCGTGCGCTGCAGCGGCCGGCAGCGCCTGGGCCATCGACAACCCCGACGCGCCCGACCGCATCGCCGACTTCGTACAGCGCGCTTCACCCTTCGAACAGAGCCTCGGCGCCACCGACGGCGGCAGGGCGGCGGCCACGGCCGGCGAGGCCTATGCGCGCTTTCTCGACGCCGAGATGAACCGCAGCTACCAGGCGCTGCTGGCCCAGCTGGACACGGCGCCCCGCAAGGCGCTGGTCGAATCGCAGCGCCGCTGGCTGGCGTTCCGCGACGCCGAGCTGGTGTTCATGGCGCGGCAGTGGACGCGCGAGCGCAACGGCAGCTCGGCCACACTGTCGCTGGCCGGCCACCGCGCGGCGCTGCTGCGCGCGCGGGTGCTGTCGCTGCTGGCTTACCGGGCCGAGTACGCCGACGCACCGCGGCGCTGAAACCGGCGGCATCCAGCCGCGGTTCAGTCGAGCTTGATGTTGCGCTTGGCGATCAACGCCGACCAGCGTTCGCTCTCGGCCTTCACGTAGGCCGCGAAGTCCTGCGGCCCTCGCGGCATCACCTCGGCGCCGGCGTTGGCGAAGCGGTTGCGCACGTCGGCGGTGGCGAGCAGTTTTCGCAGCTCGTCGGCCAACCGTTCGACCACCTCGCGTGGCAGGCCGGCCGGGCCGACGAGGCCCTGGAAACCCGCCGCTTCCATGCCGGCCAGGCCTTGCTCTCGCACCGTCGCCACGTCGGGCAGGTTGGCGTCGCGCTTCGCACCGGTGACGGCCAACGCCTTCAGCTTGCCGCCCTTGATCTGCGGCAGCAGCACGGTGCCGGCGTCGATGAGCAGGTGGGTCTGGCCGCCGATCAGGTCGGTCACCGCCGGCGCACTGCCCTTGTAAGGCACATGCAGCAGGTCCACGCCCGCGACGGCGTTGAGCATCTCGCCGTTGAGGTGGGTCGACGAGCCGACCCCGCCGCTGGCGAAGTTGGCCTTGCCTGGGTTTGCCTTGGCCCATTCGATGAACTGTTTGAGGTCGCGCGCCGGGTGGTCGGTGCGCGTGGCGGCGATGTAGCCGGTTTCGGCCACCTGCCCGACATAACTGAACTGTGTGACCGGGTCGTAAGGCTTCTTCGCGTGAAGGTAAGGCGCGATGGCGAACGGCCCGGTGTTGGCCACCAGCAGGGTGTAGCCGTCCGGCGCGGCGCGGCTCAGTTCGGTGGCCGCGACGACGCCGCCGGCGCCGGGCTTGTAGTCGATGACGATCGGCTGGCCAAGTGCGGCTTCGAGCGCTGGCTGGATCGTGCGCGCTGTGAAGTCGATACCGCCACCGGGCGGGAAACCGACGATCAGCTTGATCGGCTTGTTCGGATACGCGCTTTGCGCGCGGGCGGCCCACGGCAGGCAGGCAGCGGCGGTGGCTGCCAGCCAGATTCGACGATGCATCGGGTGTCCCCTTCGTTGCTGTTGTGCCCCGATGCTAGGTGCGGCGGGCTGCCGCCCGAATCGGCTAAAGCCCGGCCAGCAACTCCGCGTTGCCGCCGGCCGCGGCGGTGTTGACCGTGACCGTCTGCTCAGCGCAGAAGCGGTACAGATAGTGCGGGCCGCCGGCCTTCGGGCCGGTGCCGGACAGGCCTTCGCCACCGAAAGGCTGCACGCCGACGACCGCGCCGATCATGTTGCGGTTGACGTAGACGTTGCCGACGCGCGCGCTGTCGGCGATGCGCTGGGCGCGGCTGTCGATGCGGGTCTGGATGCCGAGCGTGAGGCCATAGCCAAGCGCGTTGATCTGGCGCACGACCTCGCTCACATCCGCCGCCGCGGTGCCCGGGCCCCAGCGCACGACGTGCAGCACGGGGCCGAAGATCTCTTCTTTCAGTTCAGCGATGGCGCTCAACTCGAAGGCAGCCGGTGCCACGAGGCGCGGGAAGGGCGTGATGCGCGCCGCTTCGCCGAGCAGCCTGGCCGACGCCTTCAAGCGCTGCACGTGGCGCTGAATGCCGTCGTGCGCTTCGTCGTCGATGACCGGGCCGACGTCGGTGGAGAGTTGTGCCGGGTCACCGACATTCAGCTCGGCCAGGGCGCCGCGCAGCATCTCGATCACGCCGTCGGCGACGCTCTGGTGCACCACCAGCAGGCGCAGCGCCGAGCAACGCTGGCCGGCGGAGCGGAACGCGCTCTGCACGACGGCGTCGGTCACCTGTTCGGGCAACGCGGTGCTGTCAACAACCATCGCGTTGAGGCCACCGGTCTCGGCGATCAACGGGACGATCGGGCCGTCCTTGCCGGCCAGCGCGCGGTTGATCAGGCGGGCGACGGCGGTGCTGCCGGTGAAGCAGACGCCCGCGGTGTGCGGGTGCGCGACGAGTGCCGCGCCGACCGTCTCGCCCAGGCCATGCAGCAGCGCCAGCGCGTCGGTGGGGACACCCGCGTCATGCAGCAGTGCGACGAAGCGCGCGGCCACCGCCGGCGTCTGCTCCGCCGGCTTAGCCGCCACCGTGTTGCCGGCCACCAGCGCCGCGACGACCTGGCCGGCGAAGATCGCCAACGGGAAGTTCCACGGGCTGATGCAGACAAAAACACCGCGGCCGTGCAGGCGCAGCAGGTTGCTCTCACCGGTCGGGCCGGGCAGCGCCTGCTCGGCCAACCGGGCTTCGGCGGTGTCGGCGTAGTAGCGGCAGAAGTCGACCGCTTCGCGCACTTCAGCGATGCAGTCGCCGAGCGTCTTGTGCGCTTCCTTGACGAGCAGGCCGCAGAACTCGGGCAGCCGCGCGTCGAGCGCGGCGGCGGCGCGGCGCAACACGGCTGCGCGCTCGGCCAGCGGGCGTGTGCTCCAGGCGTCGAAACCGGTGTGAAGGCGCTGCATCGCGGCGCCTACCGCAGCGGCGTCGTGCATCGCCATCGGCTCGATGCGCGTGGTGGCGATCGCCGCATCGAGCGGCGCGCGCATCGACAGATCGGCCAGATCGGCGCCGGTCGAGTTGGCACGGCCGGCGCCGTACAAGGCGCGCGGCAGCGGCAGCGCGGCCACCGTCTGGGCCTTCAGCGGCGACGCCAGCAGCGCCTCGGCACTCACCGCCTCGTCGGCGAGCTGGTGCACGAACGACGAGTTGGCGCCGTTCTCGAGCAGCCGCCGAACCAGGTACGCCAGCAGGTCGCGGTGTTCGCCGACCGGCGCGTAGACACGGCACGGCACGGTGCCATCGGCCTCGGGCGAAAGCGGCTCCGCCGTGTCGCCCAAGCCCCTCGGGGGTCGGTCGCCGCGCAGCGGCGGCCAAGGGGTCTTCATGACCTCGCGGTACACGCCTTCGCCCATGCCGTGCAGGCGTTGCATCTCGAAGGCGGCGCCCTGCTTGCGCGCCAGTTGCAGGATCGCCGCGATGGTGCCGGCGTTGTGGGTGGCGAACTGCGGGTAGATCACGGCGTGGTGGCCGATCAGCCGCGCCGCGCAGGCCAGGTACGAGATATCGGTGTGCTGCTTGTGCGTGAACACCGGGTAGGCCGGCAGCCCGCCTTCCTGCGCGCGCTTGATCTCGCCGTCCCAGTACGCGCCCTTGACCAGGCGGACCATGAAGCGCAGGCCGTGGCGCTTGGCGATGCGTGCGACTTCATCGACCACCGCCAGCGCACGCGTCTGGTAGGCCTGCACTGCCAGCCCGAAGCCTTGCCACTGCGGGTGGCGCGCGGCAATGTGCGCGGCCAGGGTGTCGAGGATGTCGAGCGACAGCTCCAGGCGGTCGCACTCCTCGGCGTCGATGGTGAGGTTGAGGTTGGCGGCCGCGGCCTGGTCGACCAGGCTCTGTACGCGCGGCAGCAGCTCAGCGAAGACGCGCTCGCGCTGCGCATCCTCATAACGCGAGAACAGCGCGGACAGCTTGATCGAGATGCCGTCAGCCACCCGCGGCCCTAGGGCCGCGGACTCGCTGGTCATCGGCGATGAAGCCACACGCCCGGCGGCAATGGCGGTGATCGCGTTGCGATAGCTCGCCAGGTAGCGCTCGGCATCGCGCTCGGTGCGTGCGCCTTCGCCGAGCATGTCGTAACTGAAGCTCAGCCGCGGCGTGGCCTTGCGTGCGGCGTCGGCTTCGCCCATTGCCTGCTGGATCGTGCGGCCGAGTACGAACTGCCGGCCCAGCAGCTGGATCGCCCGCACCGTGGCCGCGACCACCGTACGCGAGCCCAGCCGTTGCAGCAGGCCGGGCGGGTTCTCGCTCTCGGGCAGGAAGCGTTTGGACAGCGAGATGGCGCTGGCCGACAGTTGCGCCAGCATCTTGTGCGGCGAGCCTTCGCCGGCCTCAGCGAAGTCGGCGCGGCCGAGCTGGTCGGCCGTCAGCGCAATCGCCGTTTCCGCGTCCGGCACGCGCAGCAGCGCTTCGGCCAACCGCATCAACGCCAGGCCTTCAGCGCTGGAGATCGGGTATTCGCGCAGCAAGGATTCCATCGCCCAGAACGGCGCCGGGTTGTCGCGCACCGCCTCCACCCAGGGCTTGGCAGCGGCGATCACGCCGGGCCAGTCGAGCCCGTCCTGCACCGCCGCCAGCGAAGTCACGATGACCTCGGCCTCGGGCCTGTAGGGGAAGGGTAGACGAGCGGCGGCAGGCGGCGGGGTGGTCATGTCGGGCTTTCGTGACGGAGCTTCGAACTGCCGCGCAGCTTAGGGGCGCTTGCGCCGAACCGGATTCGGTTGTCGTGGCCTGCGGCCGAGGATTGTTCGCCCGTCCGCGCGCTCACGTGCTGTCGCGCACCACCAACTCGAAGCCCAGATCGATCAGCCGCGGGCCTGGCGCAGCACCCTGCATCAGCGACAGCAGCAAGCCGACGGCGGCGCGGCCGATCTGTGCGCGTGGCGTGCGCACCGTTGTCAAGGTCGGCAGCATCTGGTCGCTGCCGGTCAGGTCGTTGAAGCCGGCGATCGCCACCCGACCCGGCACCGCCAGACCCGTGCGCAAGGCGGCCAGCAACGCGCCCTGCGCCAGGTCGTCATTGCAGAAGAAGATGGCATCTACCGCTGGCTGCTCGGCGACGATCTGCTGGAGCATCGCGCCGCCCAGCGCCAGCGACGACGAGGCCGGGTTCAGCCACTCCAGCGCCGGGTCGTGGCAACCCGCCTCTTGCAGCGCGCTGCGCCAGCCGAACAGGCGCTGCATCACGCGTTCGTCGAGTTGCGCGCCGGCGAAGGCGATGCGCCGCCGGCCGCGCGCGAGCAGGTGGCGCGTCATCGCCGCGCCGGCGTCGATCTGCCTGAAGCCGACGCAATACGGCACCGCGTCCTGCTGCGGCGGCGGCAGGTCCATCAGGTGCACACACGGCACCTGGCTTTGGGTGATCAGGGCGCGCGTGGCCGCGCTGTAGTCCAGCCCCGTGATCAGCAGCCCGGCGGGGCGGTGCGTCAGTTGTTCGCGCAGCAGCTGTTCTTCCTGCGCGCTGTCGTAGTGCGTGACGCCGATCAGCGCCTGGTAACCGGCGGCGCGCAGGGTCTGCTGCGCAGCATCGAGCAGGTCGACGAACAGGGCGTTCGACAGCTTGGGGATCAGGATGGCGACATGGTCGCTGCGTTGCGAGGCCAGCGCACGGGCGGCGGGGTCGGGCACGTAGCCCAGGCGGGCCGCGGCGTCGCCGACGCGCTGCACCAACAACGGGTCGACCGAGCGCTCGCCGCGCAGCGCGCGCGACGCGGTGATGGGGCTGACGCCGGCGGCCAGCGACACCTCGGCCAGCGTCACACGGCCGGTTGCGCGACGGCTCTTTCTGGTCTGATCCACTTGAGGGTAATTTCTGATGAGGCGGTTTTTCCCGAGCCATAAGATAGCGCTACCCCGCACCGCTAGACAAGTGGTTGAAGGGCTCCAATTCCCTAGTTTCCCTAGTTTCGACGCGCCAACAGGCGGCCTGGACGGCCACCGCTGGCGCGCTGGCTTCCAGCCTCAAAGACAGCGCTGTCCAAACCACGGGTGCTCGCCCGCCCCTTCGTCCACCAAGCCCATGACAACCGCCACACCCAACAAGCCGGACGTGCTGGCCATGCGCAAGCTGCACCCTTTCTATCTGAAGGCGTTGGAGACGGCGTACACGGTTCACATCGACGCCCAGAGCGGCGACGCCGCGGCTTTCGCCGCGCTGGCGCCGCGCATCGTGGGGCTGGCGGCCAGCGGCGAATCGGTGGTGCCGGGCACGCTGCTGGCGCAGTTGCCGGCGCTGAAGGTGGTGTCGGTCTTCGGTGTGGGCTACGACGGCGTGGACGTCGCAGCGGCGCTGCCGCGTGGCGTCGGCGTGTCGCACACGCCGGGCGTGTTGACCGACGACGTGGCCGATCTCGCACTGGGGCTGATGCTGTCGGTGGCGCGCGCGATTCCGCGGGCCGACCAGTACGTGCGCCGCGGCGCCTGGCCCGGCGGGCCGATGCCGCTGGCCAGCAAGATGTCCGGCGCACGCGTCGGCATCGTCGGGCTGGGCCGCATCGGCATGGCGATCGCGCGGCGCGCGGCGGCTTTCGACATGCACATCGCCTACACCGCGCGCAGCGAAAAGCCCGGCTCGGGCTACACCTTCCACGCCGACGTGGCTAGCCTGGCGCACGCGGTGGACTACCTCGTCGTCATCACGCCAGGCGGCGCCGGCACCAAGCACCTGATCAACGCCGAGGTGCTGGCCGCACTCGGCCCCAAGGGCTTCCTCATCAATGTGGCGCGCGGCAGCGTGGTCGATGAAGTGGCGCTGGTCGAAGCGCTGCAATCCGGCGCGATAGCCGGCGCCGGGCTGGATGTGTTCGAACGCGAACCGCACGTGCCCGAAGCGCTGTGGTCGCTGCCCAATGTGGTGCTGACCCCGCACATGGCCAGCGCCACGGTGCAGACGCGGCAGGCGATGGCCGACCTGGCGTTCGCCAACATGCTGGCCGGCACATCGGGGCAGCCGCTGCGCACGCCCGTGCCCGAGATGCCCGAAATGCAAGGCGGCACCGCCGCATGATCACGGTGCTGGATACGCGCTTTCGGCTGGTGGCCGACGGCGCCGGCCCGCTGGTGAAGCTGTGCACCGGAGCCATCTGGAGCGAAGGCCCGGTCTGGATGTTTGAGGACCAGTCGGTGCTGTGGAGCGACATCCCCAACAACCGCATGCTGCGCTGGCACGCGCAGGACGGCATGAGCGTGTGGCGCAGCGATGTCGAATTCGTCAACGGCCACTTCCGCGAGGCCGACGGTTCGTTGCTGCACTGTTCGCACGGCCGGCGCGCGATCGAACGCACGCGTTTCGGGCCGGGGCTGAGCGACCCGCGCGATGAAATCGTCGTCAGCCACTACCAGGGCCGGCGCTTCAATTCGCCCAACGACATCGTCGTCAAGCGCGACGGCACGCTCTGGTTCACCGACCCGCCCTACGGCATCCTGTCCGACTACGAAGGGCACCAGGCCGACAGCGAGATCGGCCGTTGCTGCGTCTACCGCTTCGACCCCGCCGTGGGCAGCCTGCGGCAGGTCAGCGATTGGGTCGAAGAGCCGAACGGCCTGGCGTTCTCGCCCGACGAATCGCTGCTGTACGTGTCGGACACTTCGGCCGCGCGGCGCAAGGACGGTAGCGGCAACCACCATATCGTGGCTTTCGACGTGATCGGCGGCCAGGACCTTGCCAGTCCCCGCGTCTTCGCCGTCATCGACAAGGGCTTGTCCGACGGCTTCCGGCTCGACCGGCATGGTTTCGTCTACAGCAGCAGCCTCGACGGCATCTGCGTGTTCCACCCCGATGGCAGCGCGCTGGCGCACATCGCGGTGCCGGAGAAGGTCGGCAACCTGACTTTCGGCGGCGTCAAGCGCAATGAGCTGTTTATCGCGGCGAGCACCTCGCTGTACTGCATCCGGCTCAGCACGGCGGGCATCCAGGCGCCATGAATCTAGAGCCCGCGCTGGCCTGGTGGCTGGCACCGATGAGTGGCGCGGCCACCCACGAACTGCCGACCTGGGCCGTTTGGCACGCGCGGTTGATGGTGCTGGCGTGGGCGGTGCTGCTGCCGCTGGGGGTTTTGGCGGCGCGCTACTTCAAGGTCACGCCCAAGCAGGACTGGCCGCGCGCGGTGGACAACCGCGCCTGGTGGAACGCCCACCGCGGCTTGCAGTACGCGGGCGTCGTGGTGATGTTGATCGGCGCTGCGTTGGCCTGGGGGAACGGCGTCTCTGGCTCTGCAGCGGCGACCGCGCATGCGTGGCTCGGCTGGTTGCTGGTGGGGCTCGGCGCATTCCAGATCGTCGGCGCCTGGCTGCGCGGCAGCAAGGGCGGACCGACCGAGCCCGAGCCGAGTGGCGACCACTACGACATGACGCCGCACCGTCGCTACTTTGAGCGGCTGCACAAGGGCGGCGGCTGGCTGGCGCTGGGCCTGGCTGTCGTCACCCTCGGTCTGGGCCTGGTGGTTGCGGATGCGCCGCGATGGATGCCGTTGGTACTGGGTACGTGGTGGCTGGCGCTGGCCACGCTGGCCATGCGCTGGCAGCGCGCCGGCCGCTGCATCGATACCTACCAGGCGATCTGGGGGCCGTCGCTCGTGCACCCGGGCAACCAGGTGCGGCCGACCGGCTGGGGCATCAGACGGCATCCGGACGGCCGTGAACGGAGCCTGTCGTGAGTGGCCTGAGCGGACTTGAGCTGCGCAACGTCATCAAGCGCTTCGGCGACGTCACCGTTGTCAAGCAGCTCGACCTGCAGGTCGCCGAGGGCGAGTTCCTGGTGCTGCTGGGCGAATCGGGCTGCGGCAAGAGCACCACGCTGCGCATGATCGCGGGGCTGGAAGAAGTCAGCGAAGGCAGCGTCTGGATCGGTGGCCGCGACGTGACCCGGCTGCACCCAATGGCACGCGACATCGCGATGGTGTTCCAGAACTACGCGCTGTACCCGCACATGGACGTGGCGCGCAACATGTCGTTCTCGCTGAAGCTGGCGGGCGTGGCGGCCGCCGACATCGCAGGCAAGGTGGCCGCGGCGGCCAAGGTTCTCAACATCGAGCACCTGCTGGCGCGCAAGCCGAAAGAGCTGTCCGGCGGCCAGCGCCAGCGCGTTGCGATAGGCCGCGCGATCGTGCGTGAGCCGAAGGTCTTTCTGTTCGACGAGCCCTTGTCCAACCTGGACGCCAAGCTGCGCAGCCACATGCGCGCCGAACTCGCGGTGCTGCACCAGCGGCTTGCGAAGACCACCGTGTACGTGACGCACGACCAGGTCGAGGCGATGACGCTGGCTTCGCGCATCGTGATCTTCGACAAGGGCGAGATCCAGCAACTGGGCACGCCGACCGAGGTCTTCAACCACCCGGCCAATCTGTTCGTGGCGGCGTTCATCGGCACGCCGACGATGAACCTTTTCGACGTGAGCGCGGTGTCGGTGGGCGGCACGCTGCGGCTGCAAGGAGCCGGCATCGACTGGCTGGCGCCGGATTGGCTGGCGCATGCAGCGCCGGCCTCGGGCCAGGCGCAGCAGCCGCTGGTCGCGGGGTTGCGGCCGCAAGCGCTGCAACTTGGCGATGCGCTGCCCAACCGTCTGTCGATCCACGCCGAAGTGATCGAGTACCTGGGTACCGAGAGCCTGCTGGCCGGCACCGCCGGCGCAGGTTCCGTCATCCCTGCGCACGGCGGCCAGGCGCGCAACGCCGCCGTCGTGCCCGGCGACGCCAAGTCGCTGCTCGGCCAGCGCGTGAACTTCTCGTTCGACGCCAACGCGCTGCACCTCTTCGACCGCGCCAGCGGCCGTTCACTGCGCCCCACTTGACCTTCCCCTGACATCAACCGGAGACACGACGATGAGCCTCAATTCCATCAATCGCCGCAACGCCCTGAAGACCGCCGGCATCACCGTGTTCGGTGCCGGCCTGCCGTTCAGCGGTGCCATGGCACAAAACCGTTATGCCAAGTACGCTGGCCAGACGGTCACGATCAACATACCCGCCCACCCGCACTACGACGCGATGTCCAAGCTGCTGCCCGAATTCACCAAGGAAACGGGGATCAAGGTCGACGTCGACAAGCTGGCGATCGGCCGCCTCAAGGAAAAGCAGTTGCTGGAAATGGCCAAGCCGCAAGGCGACTACGACCTGGCTTGCTACATCGTGATGTGGAAGGGCGAGTACGTCTCGAAGAACCTGGTGCGGCCGCTGGAGCCCTTCTTCGCCAACCCGGCGCTGGCCGATCCGGCGTACGACATGAAGGACATCATTCCCATCTACCTGGAGAACCTGGGCCTGGTGGGCGGCCCCAAGGGCTACCTGGCAGGCCCCGGCGCCAAGCTCTACGGTCTGCCGTACGGTGCCGAGACCTCGGTGCTGGCCTACCGCCGCGACATCTTCGCCAAGCTGAACCTGAAGGTGCCCGAGACCTACGACGACTTCACCAAGGCCCTGCGCGTGCTGAAGGACCAGTCGGGCATCGGCGCGCTGACGTCGCGCGGGCAGGCCGGCCACCAGTGCGTGCACGCCTGGCTGCTGCACCTGAACCCGATGGGCGGCGGCGTATTCGACGATCAGTGGAAGCCGCGCTTCAACGACAAGGCGGGTGTGGCGGCGTTGAAGTTCCTGCAAGACGTGGTGGCCACCGGCCCGGCCGGCATCCCGGCCTTCGGGCAGGGCGAAGCAAATACCGCGTTCCTGCAAGGGCAGGCGGCGATGTACCTCGATTCGACCTCGTTGGCCAGCGTGATCAGCGACCCCGCGCGCAGCAAGGTGGCGGGCAACGTGAGCTGGGCGCTGCACCCCAAGGGCGTCAAGCGCGCGTCGCAGTCCGGCGGTCTGGGGCTGACGATTCCGAAGAACGCCAAGAACGCCGACGCCGGCTTTCTGCTGATGCAGTGGCTGACGTCGAAGGCGCAGGACAAGGCGGTGACCAAGCTTGGCGGCGCGCCGATGCGCAACTCCACCATGGGCGACGCGGACCTGGTGCGCCAGTACCCCGAGTTCATCGTCTTCAAGGAAGCGCTGAAGTACAGCAACCCCGATTGGCGGCCGATCATTCCGGTGTGGGACCGGATCAACGTGCAGGCGCTGGGCGTCGGGATCTCAGAAGCGCTGACCGGCAAGAAGAGCGCCGAAGACGCGCTCAACGGCCTGGTCGCACCGGTGACGGCGATCATGCGCGAGGCCGGCTACAAGGTCTGACAGCGGCGACGGCGGTCCTCGTTCCTTAAGCGCCATGCGCGTCTCCCGCTGGACCGTCGCCCTGTACGTGGGCCCCGCCGTGCTCGTCATGGCGGCGGCCTGCCTGTACCCGGTGCTGTCGGCTTTCCAGTTGGCCGGCTTCCGCTGGGACATGGGCACGCCATGGAGCAGCGCGGTCTGGGTCGGGCTCGACAACTTCATCGCCGCGGCGCAGAACCCGCAGGTCTGGTCGTCGTTGTGGACCACGCTGCTGTTCGCGGCGGTGTGCGTCAGCGCCGAGATGGTGCTCGGCATTGCATTGGCGCTGGCCCTTGAACACCCGGTGCGCGGCATGGCGGTGTTCCGCACGATCTTCATCCTGCCGATGATGATTGCGCCCATCGCCGTCGGGCTGGCCTGGCGCTACATGTTCGACGCGCAGTTCGGGCTGATCAACGCCGTGCTCGGCGTGGTCGGCATCGAGCCGATGCTCTGGCTGGCCGACCCTGTGTTGGCATTCGTGGCCATCGTCATTGCCGACATCTGGCAGTGGACGCCGTTCGTCTTCATCATGATGCTGGCGGCGCTGGCGGGCGTGGACGGCTCGGTGATTGAGGCGGCGCGCATCGACGGTGCGCGCTGGTGGCAGCAGATCTTCCTGGTCAAGCTGCCGATGGTGATGCACGTCATCGCGATCACCTTGATGATGCGTTTGATCGACGCCTTCCGGGTGCTGGAGGTGATCTATGTGCTGACCTTCGGCGGGCCCGGCAACAGCACCGAGATCCTGGCGCTGCATATCTACAAGACCGCCTTCATCGGCCAGCAGCTGGGCGTGGCCGCTGCGGTGTCGGTGCTGCTGCTGGTGGTGGTGGCAGCGCTGTCGTGGGGCGCGCTGCGCCTGTCGAACCCGCTGAAAGACGCAGCATGAACCGCAGTGCACCCCTGGTGCTGCTGCACTACACGATGCTGGTGCTGCTGGCGGTGTTGTGCCTGGCGCCGATCCTGGTGATCTTCGCCACCAGCCTGCGCCAGCAGGTGCAGATCTTTGCCGAGCCGCTGAACTTCCTCTTCGTACCGACGCTGGAGAACTACCGCGCGGTGTTGCAGGAAGACAAGCTCGACGTCTACCTGCGCAACAGCCTGTTCGTCGGTGTCGTGTCGACGGTGATCACGCTGGTGATCGGCTGCATGGCGGCCTACGGCCTGGCGCGCTTCCGCTTTGCCGGCCGCAAGACCGTGGCGTACACCACGCTGCTGCTGCGAACGGTGCCGCTGGCGGTGCTGGCGATTCCGGTCTTCGTGATCTGGAACCAGTGGGGCCTGATCAACAGCCTGTGGGGCCTGGTGCTGCTGTACGTGGCCGTAAACCTGCCGTTCACGATCTGGCTGCTGTACGGCTTCGTGCTGCAGGTGCCGGTCGAGCTGGAAGAGGCTGCCGCCATCGACGGCTGCGGGCCGATGCGCGTCTTCGTTCTCGTCTTTCTGCCGCTGATGGCGCCGGGGCTGGCAGCCGCGTCGATCTTCACCTTCCGCATCGCCTGGAACGAGTTCATCCTGGCACTGGTGCTGACCGACCGCCACACTCGCACACTTCCGGTGGCGGCGTCGCTGTTCATCACCGACATGGGCGTCGACTGGGGCAAGGTGATGGCAATGGGCAGCCTGATCGCGATCCCGCCGCTGATCTTCACTTTCGTGGCTGCGCGCCAAATCATTGGCGGGTTGACCGCCGGGGCTGTCAAGGGATGACGGCCGAAACTTCCACCACCACGGGCGCCACCACGGGCGTGTTGAGCACATTTCGCCTTGACGGCCGCCGTGCGCTGATCACCGGCTCGTCCAGCGGCATCGGCCTGGCGCTGGCGCGTGCGCTGGGGCAGGCTGGCGCCGCGTTGGTGCTCAACGGCCGCGATCCCGCCAAGCTGCAATCCGCGGCGGCGGTGCTGCGCGGCGAAGGGCTGACGGTGCAAGCCTCGGCCTTCGACGTGACGGATGCAGCCGCCGTGCGGCACGCCATCGCCGCAATCGAGGCCGAACAAGGCGCCATCGACATCCTCGTCAACAACGCCGGCATGCAGATCCGCGGCCCGTTGCACGAGTTCGAAGACGACGCCTGGCAGCGCCTGATGCGCACCAACCTCGACAGCGTGTTCTTCGTCAGCAAGGCGGTCGCGCTGGGCATGATCTCGCGCGGCCGCGGCAAGATCATCAACATCTGTTCGGTACAAAGCGAACTCGGCCGCCCGGGCATTGCGCCGTACACCGCGAGCAAGGGCGCACTGAAGATGCTGACCAAGGGCATGGCCATCGACTGGGGCCCGCTCGGCATCAACGTCAACGGCCTCGGGCCGGGGTACTTCAAGACCGAGCTGACGGCCAAGCTGGTCGATGACCCGGCCTTCACCGCCTGGCTGGTGGGCCGCACGCCAAGCCGGCGCTGGGGCGATGTCGTAGAACTCGGCGGTGCGGCGGTCTTCCTGGCCAGCGACGCCGCGCGCTTCGTCAACGGCCATATCCTGTACGTGGACGGTGGCGTCACCGCCACGTTGTAAGTCAGCTTTTCCGGGGGGTACACCCATGCGCTCATTGATCTGCCACGCCGCACAAGACCTGCGGGTCGAAGAAGCGCCCGTGCCCACACCCGGCCCGCATCAACTGCTGGTGCAGGTCGCCTTCGGCGGCATCTGCGGCAGCGACCTGCACTACTTCCAGCATGGCGGCTTCGGCACCGTGCGCATCAAGGAGCCGATGGCGCTGGGGCACGAGGTGTCGGGTGTGATCGAAGCGGTGGGCGAACAAGTCACCGGGCATCGGCGCTCTTTCCAAGTTGGCGAACGCATCGCGATTTCGCCATCGCGCCCTTGTGGCCAGTGCCGCTTCTGCCAGGCCGGCCAGCACAACCACTGTCTGAACATGCGCTTTTACGGCAGCGCGATGCCGTTCCCGCACATCCAGGGCGCGTTCAGCGAGAAGCTCGTCATCGACGCCACCCAGGCGCACCGTGTGGCGGACCACCTGAGCCTGTCGGAAGCGGCACTGGCCGAACCGCTGTCGGTGGGCCTGCACGCCATCCAGCGTGCAGGCGGGGTGTTCGGCAAGCAGGTTCTCGTCACCGGCTGCGGTGCCATCGGTTCGCTGTTGATCGGCGGCCTGCGGCGCGCGGGTGCGGCCCGCATCGTGGCGGTGGACTTGTCCGACCTGGCGCTGGGTGTCGCGCGCCGCATGGGCGCCGACGAGACCGTCAACCTGCGAACCGACGCCGCAGCACTCGACCCGTACAAGCTCGACAAGGGCCAGTTCGACGTGGTCTTCGAAGCCTCGGGCAGCGAGGCCGCGCTGCGCACCGCGCTCGACCTGATCGCGCCGCGCGGTGTGCTGATCACGGTGGGCCTGGGCGGCGAGATCAACCTGCCGATGAACCAGATCGTGACCAAGGAAATCGACCTGCGCGGGACCTTCCGTTTCCACGCCGAGTTCGCCACCGCGGTGCAGTTCCTCAACCAGGGCCTGATCGACGGCAAGCCCGTGATCACGCGCGTATTGCCCGTCGATCGGGCCGTCGAAGCCTTTGCGCTGGCTGGCGACAAGAGCCAGTCGCTGAAGGTGCAGATCAACTTCAGCGACCCGGTCGCGGCCTGAACGCCACAGCGGAAGTCTCTTGCACCAGCGGCAGAATCCGCCGCTATGCAAGCCATCGACAAGATCGACCTGCGCATCCTGCGCGTGCTGCAGGCCGATGGCCGCATCAGCAACCTGAAGCTGGCCGAAGAGGTACACCTGTCGCCGACCGCGGTGCTCGAACGGGTCAAGCGGCTCACGCGCGAAGGCTACATCCTCGGCTACGAAGCGCGGCTGAACCCGGCCAAGCTGGGGGCGGGGCTGCTGGTGTTCGTCGAGATCCTGCTCGACCGCACGGTGCACGACGTGATGGACACCTTCAAGGCGGCGGTGCAGGTGCGGCCCGAGATCCTGGAAGCACACCTGGTCGCCGGTGGTTTCGACTATCTGCTGAAGACGCGCGTGGCCGACATGGCGGCCTACCGGCAGTTCATCGGCAGCGTGATCTGGACGCTGCCGGGCGTGCGTGAGACGCGGACCTACGCGGTCATGGAAGAGGTCAAGAACACGGCGCTGTTGCCGGTGTAGGGTGTGGGGTGTGTTGACACAACGCGATGCCCGGTCCGGGCTAGCCCACAGCAAAGGTTTGTCGGACATAGCGTTTCTGGCGGTGGCGCAATGTTTGCGGTAGGTGGCTACATCACGCACTTTGATCCGAGCCGCCATGTCGATCTTTAAGAAGCTTTCCTTGTGCGCCGCACTCGCGACCGGCCTGGCCGCTCCGGCAACCCACGCCGACGTCATCAGTTTCGCGGGTTACGCCACGGGTAACACAGGGCTCAGCTCGCTGAGCATCGGCATCGCCACCTTTTCCATAACCGGCGGCACCGTCTTTGCCTACGCGCCGGGTGCGTTCGGCGCCTTCACCACCTCAGGCGGCCTGTGCGCACTGGCGAATGGGTGCCAGGCCGACTGGTCGCTCAGTTTTTCCACGGCCATCACCAACTTTGCATTCGAAACTGAATTTTTCGACCCCGTGGATTCGGTCGTCGTGACCGCCTTCAACGGTGCGGCGGTGGCGGGCAGCGTGGTTGTCGGCGCCAATGGAACCTTCGGCTTCGGCGGCACGACGATCACGTCGCTGACGTTTAACGACTCGAGCAGCGGTGCCGGCTTCGGCTTCGGCGACTTCAGCTACGACCTCGCCGCGTCTGGCGTGCCGGCACCAGCGACCCTGGCGCTGGTTGGCCTGGGCCTGCTGGCCCTGGGCGCTTCGCGCCGCTCCCGCGCCAGCTGAAGTCGCGCTGTGCCAGCAGCGCAGGTGCCGGTGCATTGACCGGCACCCAGCCGCCCCGCATGCGGCCCAGCAGCTCGCTGGCTTCCAGGCCACCCAGCGGCGCTGCGAAGTGAAAGCCCCGCCCCCCAAGGAACCACCCATCTCGCGCCGCTGCTCCATCGGCGCCTCAGTCTGGCGGCTTGAGGGCCGGCTCCCCCGGCCGGCTCATCGCGCACCGAAGATCGCACTGCCGATGCGGACCAGCGTGGCGCCTTCGGCGACGGCGTCTTCGAGATCGGCGCTCATGCCGATCGACAGCGTGTCCAGCGCCAGGCCCTCGGCGCGCAGTTGTTGCCACATTTCGCACAGGGCGCGGTGCGGCGCCCGGCGCGCGGCGCCGGTGTTGCCCGGCTCGGGCACGGCCATCAACCCGCGCAGGCGCAGGCGCTCGCCGTTCAGCGCCGCCAGCGCGTGGGCCAGCGCGGGCACCTCGGCACGGGCGGCGCCACTCTTGCTGGCTTCATCAGAAATGTTGACTTGCAGGCAGATGTTCAGCGGCGGGAGCCATGCCGGGCGCTGTTCGGCCAGGCGCTGGCCGATCTTCAGCCGGTCCACCGTGTGCACCCAGTCGAAGGCCTCGGCAACCACCCGCGTCTTGTTGCTTTGCAAGGCGCCGATCAGGTGCCATTCGAGCGCCGGACGCAGGTCGGCGAGCGCCTGCATCTTGGCCTGCGCCTCCTGCACGTAGTTCTCGCCGAAGGCCGATTGCCCGGCCGCATGGGCTTCGCGCACCGCGGCCGAGCCGAACGTCTTGCTCACCGCCAGCAGCGTGACGCTGTTGGCAACGCGCCCGCTTGCAGCCGTTGCCGCTGCAATGCGCTGCTTCACTTCTTGCAGGTGGCTTCCGATGCTGCCCATAATCAATTCGAACTCCAGTGCACGCGCCTTCGCTCGTGCGCAAAATGCTTGCATGGACATCACCCAGCTGCTGGCCTTCTCGGTCAAGAACAAGGCCTCCGACCTGCACCTGTCGGCTGGGCTGCCGCCGATGATCCGTGTGCACGGCGACGTGCGACGCATCAATGTCGAGGCGCTCGACCACAAATCGGTGCACGACATGGTGTACGACATCATGAACGACTCGCAGCGCAAGCACTACGAGGACACGCTGGAGTGCGACTTTTCGTTCGAGATCCAGGGCCTGGCGCGCTTTCGCGTCAACGCGTTCAACCAGAACCGCGGCGCAGGTGCCGTGTTCCGGACCATCCCGAGCAAGATCCTCACCCTCGAACAGCTCGGCACGCCGAAGGTCTTTGCCGAACTGTCGCTCAAGCCGCGCGGGCTGGTGCTGGTGACGGGGCCGACGGGTTCGGGCAAGAGCACCACGCTGGCGGCGATGGTCAACCACCTCAACGAGCACGAGTACGGCCACGTGCTGACGGTCGAAGACCCGATCGAATTCGTTCACGAAAGCAAGAAGTGCCTGATCAACCAACGTGAGGTCGGGCCGCACACGCTGTCGTTCGCCAACGCCTTGCGCAGCGCGCTGCGCGAGGACCCGGACGCGATCCTGGTCGGCGAAATGCGCGACCTGGAAACCATCCGCCTGGCTTTGACCGCGGCCGAGACCGGCCACCTGGTCTTCGGCACGCTGCACACGTCCAGCGCTGCGAAGACCATCGACCGCGTGGTCGATGTCTTCCCGGCTGCGGAAAAGGAAATGGTCCGCGCGATGTTGTCCGAGTCGCTCGTCGCGGTGGTCTCGCAAACGTTGTGCAAGCTGAAAGACGGCTCGGGCCGCGTTGCGGCGCACGAGATCATGATTGCCACCAGCGCGATCAAGAACCTGATCCGCGAGAACAAGATCGCACAGATGTATTCGAGCATCCAGACCGGGCAGAGCCTGGGCATGCAGACGCTGGATCAGAACCTGACCGATCTGGTCCGCCGCAACTTGGTCACGCCGGCCGAGGCTCGCGGAAAGGCCAAGATTCCTGACAACTTCCCCGGGTAGGAAATCGAATGGAACGCGACCAGGCATCCAAATTCGTCAACGACCTGCTGCGGCTGATGGTCAGCCGCAATGGCTCGGACCTGTTCCTCACGGCCGACTTTCCGCCGGCCATCAAGGTCGATGGCAAGGTCACCAAGGTCAGCCCGCAGCCGCTGACGGGCCAGCACACGATCTCGCTGGCACGTTCGGTGATGAACGACAAGCAGGCCGCCGAGTTCGAGCGCACGAAGGAGTGCAACTTCGCCATCAGCCCCTCGGGCATCGGCCGCTTCCGCGTCAACGCGTTCATGCAGCAGGGCCATGTCGGGCTGGTCTGCCGGACCATTCCGCAGGTGCTGCCGACGATCGACTCATTGGGCCTGCCGAAGGTACTGAAGGACGTGGCGATGTCCAAGCGCGGGCTGGTCATCTTCGTCGGCGCCACCGGCTCGGGCAAGAGCACCTCGCTGGCGGCGATGGTCGACTTCCGCAACGAGAACAGCTTCGGTCACATCATCACGATCGAAGACCCGGTGGAGTTCGTGCACCCGCACAAGAACTGCATCGTCACCCAGCGCGAGGTCGGCATCGACACCGACGGCTGGGAGCAGGCGCTGAAGAACACGCTGCGCCAGGCGCCCGACGTCATCCTGATGGGTGAGATCCGTGACCGCGAGACGATGGAGCACGCCGTCGCCTTCGCCGAGACCGGCCACCTGTGCATGGCCACGCTGCACGCCAACAGCGCCAACCAGGCGCTCGACCGGATCATCAACTTCTTCCCTGAAGAGCGGCGCGGGCAGTTGCTGATGGACTTGTCGCTGAACCTGAAGTCGCTCGTCAGCCAGCGGCTGATGCCGCGTGAGACAGGGCGCGGGCGCGTGGCGGCGGTGGAGGTCATGCTCAACACGCCGCTCATCGGCGACATGATCTTCAAGGGCGAGGTCAGCGAGATCAAGGAACTGATGAAGCGCAGCCGCGAGCTCGGCATGCAGACCTTCGACCAGAGCCTGTTCGACCTGTACGAAGCCAATACCATCACCTACGAAGACGCGCTGCGCAACGCCGACAGCGTCAATGACCTGCGCTTGCAGATCAAGCTGAACAGCGCGCGCGCGCGCAACGTCGATCTGGCGGCAGGCACCGAGCACATGAAGGTGATGTGAGCGCGGCGCCCTGACCCGCGGTTGATGGCAGCATGGCCGTCAGCCGCACGCCGGGCCGCCCCAAGGGCGGTTTCCGGCGTGCGCAGCACGAAGGCACACCCATGAGCACCCCTTCCCCCCGCAGCTACGAACCGATCCTCGCGCGCCGCGTGGCCTTCTTGGGCCTCGGCGTGATGGGCCACCCGATGGCCGGGCACCTGGCGCGCGCCGGGCACCGCGTCACCGTCTACAACCGTACGGCCGCGAAAGCCGCCGCCTGGGCAGCCGAATACGGCGGCACCCATGCCGCCACGCCGCGTGAAGCCGTGTCCGCGAATGGCGGCGCCGAATTCGTGTTCGCCTGCGTCGGCAACGACGCCGACCTGCGTTCGGTGGTGCTCGGCGGCGACGGCGCCTTCTCCGGCATGGCGCCGGGCGCCGTCTTCGTCGACCACACGACCGCCTCGGCCGAGATCGCGCGCGAGCTGAGCGCCGTGGCCCGCACGCGCGGCCTGCACTTTATCGACGCCCCTGTCTCGGGCGGCCAGGCCGGCGCCGTCAATGGCGCGCTGACGGTGATGTGCGGTGGCGACGCCGCGCCTTTCGACGCCATCAAGCCGGTGGCGCTGGCCTTCGCCAAAGCCGTCACCCGCATCGGCGACAGCGGCGCCGGGCAACTCGCCAAGATGGTCAACCAGGTCGCGATCGCCGGGCTGCTGCAAGGCCTGGCCGAGGCCATCGCCTTTGGCCAGCGCGCCGGGTTGGACATGCCGCTGGTGCTGGACGTGATCGGCAAGGGCGCCGCGCAAAGCTGGCAGCTGGACAACCGCGGCAAGACGATGGCCGAGGGCCGTTTCGACTTCGGCTTTGCGGTCGACTGGATGCGCAAGGACCTGGGCCTGGTGCTGGCCGAGGCAAGGCACAACGGCGCGTCGCTTCCCGCCACCTCGCTCGTCGACCAGTTCTATGCCGACGTGCAAGGCGCCGGCGGCGGGCGCTGGGACACTAGCAGTCTGGTGACGCGGCTGAAGAAGGCGGCCTGACGCCCTGGGTCAGCGCCGCAGTCAGCGCCGCAGTCAGCGCCGAGCAGTCAGCGCGGTGAAGACGCCGGGGTCGGCGCCGTGGCCGGCCCCAGCGCGGCCAGTTCTTTCTCGCTCAGCACCTCGAACACCCGCACCACCTTCTGCACGCCGGGCACCGCACGCGCCAGATCGGAGCCGCGGGTGGCTTCGCGTTCGGAAACGCGGCCCATCATGTAGACGATCCCGCGCTCGGTCACGAGCTTGAAGGAGTTGGCGTGCAAGTCCTTCGCGTCGACCAGCGTGGCCTTGACCTTGGTCGACAGCAGCGTGTCATTGCTGCGTGTGCCGACGCTGGCGTTGGCCATCACCGCCAGCTCGTTGACCACCGCCTTGACGTTCTCGACCTTGGCCACCGCCGCTTCGGCGGCGGTGCGGTCGCCTTCGGTCGGTACCTCGCCGCTCAGCAGCAAGACGCGGTTGTAGCTCGTCGCATTGATGCGCCCCAACGTGGCCAGTTCGCGCAGGCGGGAGGCGGCCTTGAGCTCGATGCCCTGGTCCTCGACCTGCGTGCCAGTGGTGCGGCGGTCGCTGACGACCATGCCGCCACCGATCACTGCCCCGCCGATGAGCAACGGCGCGCAGGCGCTGCAGCCCACGGCGGCAGCCAGCGCCAAAGTGGCCGGCCAGCCGGTTCGATTCTTGTGATTCATGTGTCCTGTTCCCCCATCAGCTGGAAGTCAACCGCATCGCACAAGGCGTGCAGCACCAGCAATTGCAGTTCGATGACCCGCGGCGCGCGATCGGCGGGCACCGCAATGAAGACATCGGTCTCGGCCAGAAGTTCAGCCAACGCCGCATTCGCGCGCCCGGCCAGCACCACCAGCGTCATGTCCTTGCCCTGCGCGGCCGCAATCGCGACAGCCGGGTCGGACTCGCCATCGTCGATCAGTAGCAGCACATCACCCGGCAGGCCAAGCGCGCGCACCTGCTGCGCGACGTCGCCCGCCAACGCGCCGCTCAACGGCATGGCGGCCAGCGGCGGGCGCTCGCGCTCGAAACGGCCGGTCATGCGCTGCGCCATGTGCTGCGCCAGCGCGGCGCCTGCACCCTGACCAGCAAGCATCAACTTGCCGCCGTTGGTGAGTGCGGCGACCAGCGCCGCGGTGGCATCGGCCAGTGGCCGGCCCAGGCCTTCGGCAGCTTGGTATTGAAGGTCAGCGCTCTCGAAGAACTGTTGTTGGATGCGCTGTTCGAGCATGGTCGGTGGACTATAGGGCAGCGACTTTCGGGCGAGCCCGGGGTGATGTCTCGCGGTGCTTCGCGCGGGGTGCTTGCGTCAGGCGTCGAAGGCTGCCTGCAACCACTCGATCTGGTCGCCGTCGATGGCGATGACGTCGAAGCGGCACGGCGGTGGTGCCGCCAGCCGCGCCACGAAGTGCTGCGCCGCAAACACGATGCTGCGCTGCTTCGTGCCCCCGATGCTGGCCGCTGCGCCGCCGCTATCGGCATGGCGCCGCGCGCGCACTTCGACGAAGACCAGCGTGCCGTCGCGATCACGCAGGATGAGATCGACTTCGCCACCGCGCGCACGCGGACCGCGCGCGATTCGATAATTGCGCTGCACCAGCATCAGGCCGCGAGCTTGCAGCCACGCCAGCGCGCGTGTTTCGGCCGCATCGCCGATGGCCTTGGTAGTAGTTCCTTTCCCGACTTCGACGCTGACCATGGATCCCACCCTGCTGCAACGCGCAGCGCACGACGCGGCTTCGCACCAAAGCCACCCCGCCGGCTCACTCTACGTGGTCGCCACCCCGATCGGCAACCTGGCCGATCTGACGTTGCGGGCGGTGCACGTTCTGGGGCGTGTGGTCGCTGCCGTAGCCTGCGAAGACACGCGCATCAGCGCAGCGCTGCTGCGCCACATCGGGGTGCAGCGCCCGCTGATTGCCGTGCACGCGCACAACGAGGTCGAGGCCGCGGGCGGCGTCATCGCGCGCTTGGCGGTGGGTGAGTCGGTGGCCTACGTCAGCGACGCGGGCACGCCGGCGATTTCCGACCCGGGTGCCCGGCTGGTGGCGGCGGTGGTGGCGGCCGGCCATCCGGTCGTGCCGGTGCCGGGGCCGAGCAGCGCGCTGGCCGCGCTGTCGGTGGCAGGGGATGTGAACGGCGCGGGCTTCGCCTTCGTCGGCTTCCTGCCCGCCAAGGGCGGCGAGCGCCGCGAGGCGCTGGCCGCCGCGCTGGCTTCTTCCACGACGCAGGTGCTGTTCGAAGCGCCGCACCGCATCGAGGTGTTGCTCGACGCGCTGGCCGAAGGCGCGCCGACCCGTCGCACCACGCTGTGCCGCGAGCTGACGAAGCAGTTCGAGACCGTGCACACGGCCGAAGCCGCGGCCTTGCCGGCCTGGCTGGCGGCGGATGCCAACCGCAGCCGCGGCGAGTTCGTGCTGGTGCTGCACGCGCTGCCCGCGGTGGTGGCGGCGGACGAGGCTTTGAGCCCCGCCGCGATCCACACGCTGGCCGTCCTGCAGCGCGAACTGCCGCTGAAGCAGGCCGTTGCGCTGGCGGCCGAGATCAGCGGCGCGCCGCGCAACGCGCTGTACCAGCGGGCGCTGATGCAGCGCTGAAGTAGAACCCCTCGCCTGGCGCGTACGCCAGGCGGTCTTGCAGACCGCGCTGGGCCTCTCGGCCCAACCCTTCGCCAGGCACGGACAGTCCCCCGGCCTGTCCGTGTCCGGGCTTAGCCCCCAAGGGGACGGCGGACCGCTTGGGAGCGGCCCGACACAGGCCCGCAGGCCTGCGACTTACTTGCCAGGGCCGGGCGCGGCGGTGTTGGCGTCGTGCTTCTGGCGCTTGATGTCGCGGCTGGCGTGGTTCTGCATCTTGTGCAGCCTCTTGCGCTCGGCCACCGTCACCGCGCCGTCCGCCTTGGCGTTGGTTTCGGCGCGATCGATGACCTTCTGCTCGCGGTTCAGGCGGCGTGCTTCGCGCGGCGCCAATTCGCCCGAGGCCTTGCCTTGTTCGATGCGTTTGTCCTGGTTCGCTTCACGCTTGTCGATGCCCGGTGTGGCGGCCGCGCCGGCCGGTGACGGCGCTTGCGCAAAGGCGGTCGCAGACAGCGCGGCCAGCGCGGCGGCGAGCAGCGTGCGTTGGATGATCTTCATGGTGCTTCCTCGTGCAGGGGGGGGTTGTGAAAGGGGTCGGGTGACAGCACATCGGCTGTGTCCGTTCAACGCCAGCCCTGGCCCTCCCGCGCACGCGGTCGGCGTGAAGGTGGCGTAAAGAACTGCGAACCTAGAATTGGCGCCCTTGCCCCTGGGGTTCGCCCCGAACCCACAACTGGAGTCGATGCGTGATCACCCGTGAACCGACGATTGAACGCCTGGCCATCGCGCAGGGCCTGCTGCTGGAGCCTTTCGGCCTGTCGGAGGCCGTGATCTCGCAGGCCCTGGCGACCATCGGCGAGCACCGCATCGACGATGCCGATCTCTACTTCCAGCACACCCGCCACGAAGGCTGGAGCCTGGAGGAAGGCATCGTCAAGAGCGGCAGCTTCAGCATTGACCAGGGCGTCGGCGTGCGCGCCGTGGCGGGGGAGAAGACAGCCTTTGCCTACAGCGACGACCTTGGCGTCGAAGCACTGATGGATGCGGCTCGTACCGTGCGCACCATCGCCGCCGCCGGGCAGGACAAGCGCGTGAAGCTGGCCCGCAAGCCGAAGATCGCCCCGAGCCGTGTTCTGTACGCACCCACCGACCCGATCGCCACGCTCGACAGCACGCAAAAGGTCGCGCTGCTGGAAAGGGTCGAGAAGCTGGCCCGCGCCAAGGACCCGCGTGTCGCCCAGGTGATGGCCAGCATCGGCGCCGAATACGACGTGGTGCTGATCGCCCGCGCCGACGGCACGCGTGCCGCCGACGTGCGCCCGCTGGTGCGGCTGAACGTGACCGTGATCGCCGAGCAGACCATCGACGGGGAGGTCAAGCGCGAGGTCGGCAGCGGTGGCGGCGGCGGCCGATTCGGCCTGGGCTATTTCACCGACAGCATGATTGCCGAGTACGTCGACCACGCCGTCAACGCCGCGCTGACGAACCTGGAAAGCCGCCCCGTGCCGGCCGGCGACATGACGGTCGTGCTCGGCCCCGGCTGGCCCGGCGTGCTGCTGCACGAAGCCGTTGGCCACGGCCTGGAAGGCGACTTCAACCGCAAAGGCAGCAGCACCTTCAGCGGCCGCATCGGCCAGCGCGTGGCCGCCAAGGGCGTGACGGTGCTGGACGACGGGACGCTGCCTGACCGCCGCGGCAGCCTGAACGTCGACGACGAAGGTCACGCCACGCAGCGCAACGTGCTGATAGAGGACGGCATCCTCAAGGGCTACATCCAGGACAGCCTGAACGCCCGCCTGATGGGCGTGAAGGCCACCGGCAACGGCCGCCGCGAAAGTTATGCCCACCTGCCGATGCCGCGCATGACCAACACCTACATGCTGGCCGGCAAGGCCGACCCGAAAGAGATCGTCGCCAGCATGAAACGTGGCCTGTACGCCACCAACTTCGGTGGCGGGCAGGTCGACATCACCAGCGGCAAGTTCGTGTTCTCGGCCAGCGAAGCGTTCTGGGTCGAGAACGGCAAGGTGCTCTACCCGGTGAAGGGCGCCACCCTGGTCGGCAGCGGGCCCGACGCAATGAACCGCGTCAGCATGATCGGCAACGACCTGCAGCTCGACACCGGTGTCGGCGTCTGCGGCAAGGAAGGCCAGAGCGTGCCGGTCGGCGTGGGGCAGCCGACGCTGCGGATCGAGAAGCTGACGGTGGGCGGCACAGCCTGACGATGGCGCTGACGCTCGCCGACGTCGAGGCCGCGGCCGGGCGCTTGTCGGGCCAGGTGCTCGACACCCCCTGCGTGGAATCGAAGACGCTGTCGGAGGTGGTCGGCGCGCAGGTTTTCCTGAAGTTCGAGAACCTTCAGTTCACCGCCTCGTTCAAGGAGCGCGGGGCTCTGAACAAGCTGCTCTCGCTGGTCGGGCAGCCGGGGCTCAAGGGCGTGATCGCCGCATCGGCCGGCAACCACGCGCAAGGCGTGGCGCACCACGCGCAACGCCTCAAGCTGCACGCGGTGATCGTGATGCCGCAGCACACACCGACGGTGAAGGTCGAGCGCACGCGCGGCTTCGGTGCCGAAGTGGTGCTGTTCGGCGAGACCTTTGACGACGCACGTGACCATGCGCTCACGCTCGGCCAGGCGCAGGGCCTGACGTTCGTGCACCCCTTCGATGACGAACTCGTCATCGCCGGCCAGGGCACCATCGGCATCGAGATGCTGCGCGCGCAGCCACAGCTCGACACGCTGGTCATCGCCGTCGGCGGCGGCGGGCTGATCAGCGGCATCGCCACCGCCGCGCGCGCCCTCAAACCCGGCATCGAAATCGTCGGGGTGCAGACCTCGCGCTTTCCGGCGATGGTCAATGCCGTCAAGGGCACCACGTTCCCGCAAGGCACGAGCACGATTGCCGAAGGCATTGCCGTCGGCCAGCCGGGGCGCATCACGCAGGCGCTGATCCGCGAGCGCGTCGATGACCTCGTGCTCGTCGACGAAGGCGATATCGAGCAGGCCGTGCTGATGTTGCTCGAAATCGAAAAGACGGTCGTCGAAGGCGCCGGCGCGGCGGGCCTGGCGGCGCTGCTGAAGCACCGAGAACGCTTCGCCGGGCGCAAGGTCGGGTTGGTGCTGTGTGGCGGCAACATCGACCCGCTGCTGCTGGCTGCGATCATCGAGCGCGGTATGGTGCGCGCCGGCCGGCTTGCGCGCATCAGCGTGGGCGCGCGCGACACGCCGGGTGTGCTGGCGCGCATCACCGCCGTGGTGGCCGAGGCCGGCGCCAACATCGACGAGGTGCACCACCAGCGCGCCTTTTCGACCCTGTCGGCGCAGAACGTCGAGGTCGAGCTGGTGTTGCAGACCCGCAACCTGGCCCACGTGGCCGAGGTGGTGGGCGCGCTCCAGGGTGCCGGCTTCGACGCACGCATCTATTGATTCGAGCGAAGAGAGAGCCAAGATGAAGTTCACCCGAACCGTGCTGGCCTGCGCCGTCGCGCTGGCCTCTTTCAACGCAGTCGCGGCCGGTCCCACCGCACCGGCCGCTGCCGGTGCGCAGCGCTGGGACTTGCGCGACCTATACCCCGACCTGGCCGCCTGGCAGCAGGCCCACGACGCGGTGCGCCAACGCATCGACAAGCTCGACGCGCTGAGGTCGCGCATCGGCACCGGCATCGGTACCGACACCGCCAGCCTGCGCGACACGCTGGCCGAGATCAGCGACACGCTGCGCGTGATTTCGCGCGTGTACGTCTACGCCAGCCTGATGGCCGACGAGGACCTGCGCGAATCCAAAGCGCAAGAGCGCAAACAGCTCGTGCTCGCGACCTACACCCTGTTCACCGAAAAGACGGCCTGGCTGGCACCTGCCGTTCAAGCGCTGGGTGCCGAGCGGGTGCGCGCGGCGTTGGCGGCCGATCCCGTGCTGAAGCGCCGCTTCGACTTCCAGCTCGAGGAGATCCTGCGCGGTGCACGCCACACGCTGTCGGCCGAAGGCGAAGCCCTGCTCGCCGCCAGCGGCAACGCGCTGTCCCAGCCGGGGACGATCTACGAGCAGCTCACCGACAACGAACTGCCGCGGCCGACCATCACCCTGTCCAAGGGCCGCAAGGTCAAGCTCACCAGCGACGTCTACGGCACCGAGCGCTACTCGGCCGTTCGCGCCGACCGCAAGAAGGTGTTCGACGCCTTCTTCGGCAGCTTCAAGGCGGCCGAGGGCACGCTGGGCGCCACGCTGAACGCCAACGTGCTGGCCCATGTCTTCAACGCCAAGGCGCGCAAGCACGACAGCGCTTTGTCCGCGGCGTTGTTCGGCGACGCCATGCCGCCGGTCGTCTACCGCACGTTGGTCGAGCAGGCCAGCGCCGGGCTGCCGGTGCTGCACCGCTACCTGGCACTGCGCAAGAAGGTGCTCGGGATCAGCGGGCCGCTGGCCTACTACGACAACTACCCGCCGCTGGTGGCGCCGCCGAAGGGCGAGCGTTTCGACATCGAACGCTCGAAGACGCTGACGCTGGCCGCGTTGCAGCCGCTTGGCGACGAGTACCTCGTTTTGTTGAAGAAGGGCTTCGCCGCCAACTGGGTCGACAGCCACCCGCGCCCGGCCAAGGCCAGCGGCGCCTACATGGCCGGCTGGGCCTACGACGTGCACCCCTACGTGCTGCTGAACCACAGCGACGACTTCGAATCCTTGTCCACGGTGGCCCACGAGTGGGGCCATGCGGTGCACACGCAGCTGACGGTCGCCACCCAGCCTTTCGAGAAGGCCGACTACTCGACCTTCATCGCCGAGAGCGCGTCGATCGGCAACGAGATGCTGCTCAGCGACTTTCTGGTCGCCGGTGCCAAGACGCGCGCCGAACGTTTGTTCTACCTGTCGCAGGCGCTGGAATCGATCCGCACCACCTTCTTCCGGCAGGTGATGTTTGCCGAGTTCGAAGACACGATCCACAAGGAAGTCGAAGCCGGCCGGGCGCTGTCGGGCGCGCGGCTGACCGAGTTGTACTGTGGCATCGCCAAGCGCTACTACGGGCACGACGCGGGCGTGATGACGGTCGACCCGGCCTACTGCATCGAGTGGGCCTACATCCCGCACTTCTACCGCAACCACTACGTCTGGCAGTACGCCAGTTCGATGGTCGGCGCGGCCGGCTTCACCGAAGCGCTGCAACAGCCCGGCGCCGCCGGCACGGCCGCCCGCGAACGCTTCATCACACTGCTGAAGGCCGGCGGCTCGGCGCAACCTTACGAGTTGTACAAGGCCGCTGGCATCGACATGGCCCAACCCGCGCCGTACCAGGCGCTGATGCGGCGGATGAGCAGGCTGCTCGACGCCTTCGAACGCGAATGGAGCGCAAAGTGAGCATGGGCAGCACGGCCACGACGCCAAGCGCCTGCGCGATCGGGGTTCGATCGCCATGGGTATCGCCGTGATCTGCCTGCTGTTCCTGATCGAGACCGTGGTCGCGCACCAGACCACGCCGAACGCACTGTCGCCGCTGGTGTGGGCTGTGCTGGGTGGCGTGGGTGCCGTCAGCGCGGTGTTGGCCGCGGTGTGGCGCGCCAAGGCGCGGCGGCTGAGCACCACAGGCTGATCCAGCCGCGCGCGCCGATACGCGCCATCTTGCGTGCTACATTCGCGCCCCATGCGCTCAGCCGCTTTCTACTTTTCGTACTTTTGGTTCTCGCACCGCCTGGCGGCTGGAGAGGCAAACGCGTAAGTAGCAACGAACGCACCGCAGCCCAGAAACCGCCGGCAACCCCGGCGGTTTTTTGTTGTCCGCCGTGCGCTGGCTGAACGAAAACCGAGGACTTGACGATGAGCCCGAAGCCCCTTGCAAACACCGACAAACGCCTCGCGTTGTCGGAAAAGACCAGCCAGACCGACGACCAGCGCATCCGCGACGTCACGCCGCTGCCACCGCCCGAGCACCTGATCCGCTTCTTCCCGATCGCCGACACGCCGGTGGAGACGCTGATCGCCGAAACGCGCGGTGCCATCCGCCGGATCATGAACGGCGGCACCGAAGAAGGCAGCGACCGCCTGCTGGTCATCATCGGTCCGTGTTCGATTCACGACCCAGCCGCCGCTTTGGAGTACGCGCGCAGGCTGAAAGCCGTGCGCGCGCAGCATGCCGGCGAGCTCGAAATCGTGATGCGCGTGTACTTCGAGAAGCCGCGCACCACGGTCGGCTGGAAGGGGCTGATCAACGACCCGTACCTCGACGAAAGCTACCGTATCCACGAGGGCCTGCGCATCGCGCGGCAACTGCTGGTAGACATCAACCGGCTGGGCGTGCCGGCGGCCAGCGAGTTCCTCGACGTGATCAGCCCGCAGTACATCGGTGACCTGATCGCCTGGGGTGCGATCGGTGCCCGCACCACCGAATCGCAGGTGCACCGCGAGCTGGCCTCGGGGCTGAGCGCACCGGTCGGCTTCAAGAACGGCACCGACGGCAACATCAGAATCGCCATCGACGCCATCATGGCTGCGGCGCGCGGCCACCACTTCCTGTCGGTGCACAAGAACGGCCAGGTCGCCATCGTCGAGACCACGGGCAACAAGGACTGCCACGTCATCCTGCGCGGCGGCAAGGCGCCCAACTACGACGCCGCGAGCGTGGCCGCAGCGTGTGCCGAGATCGAAGCGGCCAAGCTGCCGTGCCGTTTGATGATCGACGCCAGCCACGCCAACAGCAGCAAGCAGCACCGCAAGCAGATCGAGGTGATGGCCGACGTCGGCCGGCAGATCGCTACAGGCAACCGCTGCATCTTCGGCGTGATGATCGAAAGCCACCTGGTCGAAGGCGCGCAGAAGTTCAGCGCCGGCAAGGACGACCCGGCCAAGCTGACGTACGGCCAGAGCATCACCGACGCGTGCATCGCCTGGGAGGACTCGTTGGGCGTTCTCGAAACGCTCGCCGAATCGGTGAAACTCCGACGACGTCAGGGCACCCCTAGGCCGGCTGTAGCCGGCCGTTCCCCGGGGGAAATCAAGTGGCCCGGCGAAGCCGGATCAACTTGAACGACGCTGATTCCCTGACCCCGTCACGAACGGCGAGGTGGACGAGCCTCATCGCACCCGCGTTGCTGCTGGCCGTGCTGCTACTGGTGCACGGCGCAGCGCTGTGGGCGCTGTCCCGCTGGGGCTTGGTCGGCGACGTGGCCGTGCGCATCATCGAGACGGCTGCCTGGCTGTCCGGCACCTGGCTCGTCGTGCGGGTCATCGACATCGTGCTGTGGGAGCGCCTGGTGCCGTGGTGGATCGGCATGCGTGCGCCGGGCCTGCTGCGCCAGTTCATCGCTGTGCTGGTCTTCGCCGTCGGGATGGCGGTGATGCTGCGCCAGAGCTGGGACCTGGCGTTGTCTGCCGTGCTGGCCACCACCGGTGTGCTCGGCATCGTGCTCGGGCTTGCGATGCGCGGGATCCTGGCCGACTTCTTCAGCGGCATCGCGCTGAACATCGAGAAGCCGTTCGACCTGGGCGATTTCGTCTCAATCCGTGTGCGCGGCCAGCGCGAGCCCTTCTACGGCCTGGTGCGCGAGCTCACCTGGCGCAGCACGCGGCTGCTGACGCCCGAGGACAACCTGGTCAGCCTGCCGAACGCGGTGGTCGCGGCGGCCATCGTCGAGAACCTGTCGTACCCGTCGCCGGTGAGCGAGCTCGAAGCCGACCTCACCCTCGATTGGGACGTCGACCAGGTAGTGGCCGAGCGGGTGCTGACAGCGGCCGCCACCGAAGCCTGGGCGCTCGGCGCCACCGCTGGGGACAAACCCCCGAAGGTGCGCATCTGCCGCATCGACGGCGCCGGCGTGACCTGGCGCATCGTCTACCTGTTGGACCCGCGCAAGCGCGCCAAGGGCCCGGCCCGGCACATCCTGCTGCGCTGCGTGCACAAGCACCTGGTGATGGCCGGGCTGCAACCGGCGGCGCTGCCGGGTAGCGCTGCAGTGCTCGGTGCGGTCTTGGCTTCGTCTGCAGCGCCGGAAACGCCCGCGCCGTCCGCGGCGTCTGCGACCGGCGCTCTCGACCACGGCGCGGCGACCGACCGCTTGAAGGTGCTGGCCACGGTCGAGCTGCTGCGCGGCCTGACGGCGGAGGAACGCCGCTCACTGGCCGAGGTGCTGGTGTTGAAACGCGCCGCGGCTGGCCAGCCGGTGGTGCAGCACGGCGAGCCGGGCGACTCGATGTTCGTCGTTGTCGAAGGGGCCCTCGGCGTGCACGTGCCTGGCCCGAGCGAAGCGCAGCGCGCCAACGTGCTCGGCCCCGGCAGCGTCTTCGGCGAGATGGCGATGCTGACCGGCGAAGCGCGCAGCGCCACCGTCAAGGCGCTGGGCCCCGTGCTGCTGTACGAGATCGGCCACGAGCAGATGGCGCCGGTGTTGGCGCGGCGGCCGGGCCTGGCCGATGTGCTGGCCGAACTGATGACGCAGCACCAGCAGCGCGACGCAGCGACTCTGGAAGCCGCGCTCAACGACAAGCCGGCGGTGCCGGGGCCGCGCGGGGTGGCGCAGCAGTTGGCCTCTCGGATCCGCGCCTGGCTCGGCGCGCGGGCCTGAATCAGGCTTTGTCGGCGCTCTCGCCGGCGCCTTCGCGAGCCAGGCGTTCCGAACGCCAATAGACATCGTCGCCACCCAGCCCGTCGAGGTTGGCGCGGTTGAGCACCCGGGCCAGCACGAACATCAGGTCGGACAAACGGTTGAGGTACTGGCGCGGCGCGTCGTTCACCTTTTCATTTGCCGACAGTGCCACCAGCGCACGCTCGGCACGCCGGGCCACGGTGCGGCTGACATGCGCCAACGCCGCGCTGCGTGTGCCGGCCGGAAGGATGAACTCTTTCAGCCGGGGCAGCACTGCATTGTGTGTGGCGAGCGCCTCGTCGAGCCGCAACACCGCGTCTTCTTTCAGCAGTACATAGCCGGGGATAGAGAGCTCGCCGCCGAGGTTGAACAGCTCGTGCTGGATCGTTACGAGCAGATCGCGCACGTCGACCGGCAACGGCTCGGCCAGTAAAACGCCGAGGCCGGAGTTCAGCTCGTCGACATCGCCCATTGCCGCGACACGTTGGTGGCTCTTCGGCACGCGGGTGCCGTCACCCAGCCCGGTGGTGCCATCGTCGCCGGTGCGGGTGGCGATCTGTGTGAGTCGGTTGGCCATGCCGCGCATGCTACCCGGCACTGCGCCGCCGCTGCGCCTTCAGCCGGCCAGGCGCACCGCCAAACGTTGCAGGAGCGGCGTGCGGATCATCTCGTTGGCGTCGGCCACACGCGGCTACGATGCCCGGCTGCCTTGTGACACCAGGAGCGCCCCGATGAACGCACCCATCCCCGCCGCGGCGCTGACCCGCCCTGTGCCTGCCGTGATGCTGGCCGCGCTGCGCGCGCGCTTCGGCGAACGCTTCAGCACCGCCGCGGCGGTGCGCGAACAGCACGGCCGCGGTGAATCGGTCTACGACGCCGCGCCGCCCGAGGCGGTGGTGTTCTGCCAGACCACCGAAGAGGTCGCGGCGGTCGTCGCGCTGGCCTACGAACACGCGGTGCCGGTGATTCCTTTCGGCGTCGGCAGCTCGCTCGAAGGGCACCTGCTGGCGGTGCAGGGCGGGGTGAGCATCGATGTCTCGCGGATGTCGAAGATCGTCGCACTGCACGCCGCCGACCTGACGGTGACGGTGCAGGCCGGCGTGACGCGCGAGCAGCTCAACCGCGAGATCCGCGACACCGGCCTCTTCTTCCCGATCGACCCCGGCGCCAACGCCAGCCTGGGCGGCATGTGCGCCACACGCGCCAGCGGAACGAACGCCGTACGCTACGGCACGATGCGCGAGAACGTGCTCGGGCTGACCGTCGTGACGGCGACGGGCGAAACCATCAAGACCGGTACCCGCGCGAAGAAGAGCAGCGCCGGGTACGACCTGACGCGACTGTTCGTCGGTAGCGAAGGCACGCTGGGTGTAATGACCGAGATCACGCTCAAGCTCTACCCGCTGCCCGAGGCGGTGAGTGCCGCGATCAGCCACTTCCCGAGCATCGATGCGGCGGTGCGCACGACGATCCAGATCATCCAACTCGGCGTGCCGATTGCGCGCTGCGAACTGCTTGATGCGAATGCGATTCGCGCGGTGAACAAATATTCGAAGCTGAACCTGCGCGAAGCGCCGATGCTGCTGATGGAATTCCACGGCAGCGCGGCGGGCGTGGCCGAACAGGCGGCCACCGTGCAGGACATTGCGCGCGAATTCGGCGGTGAAGACTTCCAGTGGGCGACCACGCCCGAGGAGCGCACCAAGCTGTGGACCGCGCGCCACCAGTCCTACTTCGCCGCGCTGCAAATGCGCCCTGGCTGCCGCTGCCAAAGCAGCGACACCTGCGTGCCGATCTCCAACCTGGCCGAGAGCATCAATCAAAGCGTGACCGAGGCTGAAGCCTCCGGCATCCCGTACTGGATCGTCGGCCACGTGGGTGACGGCAACTTCCACCTGAGCTACCTGTTGGACCCGAATGACCCCGCCGAGGTGGCGACGGTGGAGCAGATGAACGTGCTGATGGTTCAGCGAGCGATCCGCCTGGGCGGCACCTGCACCGGCGAGCACGGCATCGGGCTGCACAAGATGGGCTACCTCGTCGAGGAAGCCGGTGAGGGTGCGGTGGAACTTATGCGTCAGGTCAAACGCGCGCTGGATCCTAAGAACATCATGAACCCGGGGAAAGTGGTGGCGCTTTAGCCCGCGCCTAGTTGGTCTGCGCCGGCGCCGGCACGTTCCAGCGCTGCGTCACGTCACCGCGCACGTTGACGCTTTCCAGATGCACGCCAAAGCCCCACAGCCGCGCGACATGCTTCAGCACTTCGTTGGCGGTCTCGTGCAGCGGGCGGTCGTTGTGCTGGAAGTGGCGCAGCGTCAGTGAACGGTCACCGCGCAGGTTGACGTTCCAGACCTGGATGTTCGGCTCGCGCGAGCCCAGGTCGTACTGCCGCGACAACGACTCCCGCACGCGCTTGTAGCCAGCATCGTCGTGAATGGCGGCGACTTCGAGTTGGCTTTCCTTCTCGTCGTCGCGAATCGCGAACAGCCGCAACTCGCGAATCAGCTTCGGGCTCAGGTACTGGCCGATGAAGCTCTCGTCCTTGAAGTTGCGCATGGCATGGTCCAGCACCGGCAGCCAGGGCTTGCCGGCGATGTCGGGGAACCACTCGCGATCCTCGTCGGTGGGCGCCTCGCAGATGCGCTTGATGTCGGTGTACATCGCGAAGCCGAGCGCATACGGGTTGATGCCGCTGTAGGCGCGGTGGCCGACCGGCGGCTGGTAGATCACGTTGGTGTGCGACTTCAGCCATTCGATCATCACGCCGTCGGTCAGGAAGCCGTCGTCGTACATCGTGTTCAAGAGCTTGTGGTGCCAGAACGTGGCCCAGCCTTCGTTCATCACCTGCGCCTGGCGCTGCGGGTAGAAGTACTGCGCTACCTTGCGCACGATGCGCACGATCTCGCGCTGCCAAGGTTCGAGCAGCGGGGCGTTCTTCTCGATGAAGTACAGGAGGTTTTCCTGCGGCTCGTCGGGGAAGCGCTTGGCGGCGTCGGCTGCGCCTTCCTTCTCAGCCTTCTTCGGCAGCGTGCGCCACAGGTCATTGACCTGGCGCTGCGCGTAGGCCTCGCGGTCCTTGCGTTCGGACAACTCCTGCGCCAGCGTCTTGCGGCTCGGGCGCCGGTAGCGGTCTACACCGTGGTTGCTGAGCGCGTGGCAGGAATCAATGAACTCTTCGACCGCATCGAGGCCGTGCTTCTCCTCGCACCCGGCGACGTAGTTCTTGGCGTAGACCAGGTAGTCGATGATCGACCCCGCATCGGTCCACATGCGGAACAGGTAGTTGCCTTTGAAGAAGCTGTTGTGTCCGTAGGCGGCGTGCGCGATCACGAGGGCCTGCATAGCCAGCGTGTTCTCCTCCATCAGGTAGCTGATGCAGGGGTTGCTGTTGATGACGATCTCGTAGGCCAGCCCCATGTGGCCGCGCTTGTAGTTTTTCTCGGTGGCGATGAACTCCTTGCCGTAGCTCCAGTGGCGATAGTTCACCGGCATGCCGACCGAGGCATACGCGTCCATCATCTGCTCGGCCGTGATGATTTCGAGTTGGTTCGGGTAGGTGTCCAGCCCGAAGCGCTCGGCCGTTTCGCGGATGACCTTGTGGTAGCTGTCGATGAGATCGAAGCTCCAGTCACTCGGTGCGGGCAGGTGTTCGTGGGGGCGCTCGACCAGCGGCAGCGGCTCTTCCAGCGCAGGGGGCTTCAACTTCATGCGGCAGTCCTGGCCACGGCAAGCCCTTCAGGCTGCCTTGGCGCCTTCCTTCTTGAACAGGTCGCGGAACACCGGGTAGATCTGGTTGGCCTCGACCGCCTTGCGCATCGCGAAGTGGCCATGGCTGTCGACGAGCTGCGTGTACTCCTCCCACAGGTTCTGCTCTTCTTCAGCCACCTGCACGTAGGCGAAGTAACGCACCAGCGGCAACAGTTTTTCGCTCAGCAGCTCCCGGCAACGACCGCTGTCGTGGTGCCAGTTGTCACCGTCGCTGGCCTGCGCCCCGTAGATGTTCCACTCACTCGGCGAGTAACGCTGCTTGATAATGTCTTCCATCAGCACCAGCGCACTGCTGACCACCGTGCCGCCGGTTTCGCGCGCGTGGAAGAAGTTCTCTTCGTCGACTTCCTGCGCCTGTGTATGGTGGCGGATGAAGACGAGTTCGATCTTCTCGTAGTGGCGCGTCAGGAACAGGTAGAGCAGGATGAAGAAGCGTTTGCTGAGATCCTTGCGGCCTTCGTCCATCGAGCCCGAAACGTCCATCAGGCAGAACATCACCGCCTTGCTGGTCGGCACCGGCGTCTTGACGCGGCTTCGGTAACGAAGGTCGATGGGGTCGAGGTACGGGATGCGCGCAACGCGGGCGCGCAGCTGGGCGATCTCTTCTTCCAGCACTTTGATCGCGGCGGCCGCGCCCTCATCACCGGGCTGTGCGGTGCGCAGCGCCTCGGCCAGCTGCTCTTCGAGTTCGCGCACGCTGCGTCGCGCACCGGCACCGATGGCGATGCGACGGCCGATCGCCCCGCGCATGCTGCGCACGACGTGCAGGTTGTTCGGCGTGCCGTCGCTCGAGTAGCCGGCGCGGTGGTACTTAAATTCAGGCACCTCGGCCAGCTGGGTGCGGATCAGGTGCGGCAGCGCCAGGTCTTCGAAGAAGACCTGCATGAACTCTTCCTTGCTCAGCGCGAAGACGAAGTCGTCCTCGCCGTCGCCCTGATCGCCGGCCTGCCCCTTGCCGCTGCCCGAACCGCCGCCGCCCTTCTGCCGCTCGATGCGGTCGCCGCGCACGTAGTCGTTGTTGCCCGGGTGCACGATCTCGCGCACACCACCCTGGCCGTGGCCGAAGACCGGCTCGCTCAGGTCACGCTTGGGGATGTGGATCTCTTCGCCGCGCTCGATGTCGCGGATGCCGCGCCCGTCGATCGCGCGCTTGACGGCCTCGCGGATCTGCTCCTTGTGGCGACGCAGGAAACGCTCGCGGTTGCCGATGGACTTGTTCTTGCCCGCCAGCCGCCGGTCGATGATTGCCTGCATCAGCCTGCACCTCGCGGGGCGAGCGGCGGGCCGCCCAAGGCCGGCCCGCGTCCCCGCGGGGGACCGGCCGACGTACTCGTCGGACGACGGGCAGTCATGTCAGCTTGACTTGCGCACGCGCAGGTACCACTCGCAAAGCAGGCGAACCTGCTTCGAGGTGTAGCCCTTGGCCACCATGCGGGTCACGAAGTCCTCGTGCTTCTTCGCTTCGTCGGCGCTGGCCTTGGCGTTGAAGCTGATCACCGGCAGCAACTCCTCGGTGTTCGAGAACATCTTCTTCTCGATCACCGCACGCAGCTTTTCGTAGCTCGTCCAGACCGGGTTCTTGCCCTGGTTGGACGCACGCGCACGCAGCACGAAGTTGACGATCTCGTTGCGGAAGTCCTTCGGGTTGGCGATGCCGGCGGGCTTTTCGATCTTCTCCAGCTCACCGTTCAACGATCCTCGGTCGAAGACCTCACCGGTGTCGGTGTCGCGGTACTCGTGGTCCTGGATCCAGTAATCGGCGTAGGTGACGTAGCGGTCGAAGATGTTCTGGCCGTACTCGGAATAGCTCTCCAGGTAGGCGGTCTGGATCTCCTTGCCGATGAACTCGGCGTAGCGCGTCGCCAGGTGTTCCTTGATGAACGCGAGGTACTTCTGTTCGGTTTCTGGCGGGAACTGCTCGCGCTCGATCTGCTGCTCGAGCACGTACATCAGGTGGACCGGGTTGGCAGCAACTTCGGTCGAGTCGAAGTTGAAGACCTTGCTCAGGATCTTGTACGCGAAGCGCGTCGAGATCCCGCTCATGCCTTCGTCGACACCGGCGTAGTCGCGGTACTCCTGGTAGCTCTTGGCGCGCGGGTCGGTGTCCTTGAGGTTCTCGCCGTCGTAGACCAGCATCTTGGAATACAGCGACGAGTTCTCGGGCTCCTTCAGCCGCGTCAGCACCGCGAACTGGCTCATCATCTTCAGCGTGCCCGGCGCGCACGTGGCCGCAGCCAGCGAACTGCCCTTGAGCAGCTTCTCGTAGATGTGCACTTCTTCGCTGACGCGCAGGCAGTACGGCACCTTGACGATGTAGATGCGGTCGAGGAAGGCCTCGTTGTTCTTGTTGTTGCGGAACGCCTTCCACTCGCTCTCGTTGCTGTGCGCAAGCACCACGCCATCGAAGGGGATGGCGCCGAAGCCTTCGGTGCCCTTGTAGTTGCCCTCTTGGGTGGCCGTCAGCAACGGGTGCAGCACCTTGATCGGCGCCTTGAACATTTCGACGAATTCCAGCAAGCCCTGGTTGGCCAGGCACAGGCCCCCGCTGTAGCTGTAGGCGTCGGGGTCGTCCTGCGCGTAGGTCTCCAGTTTGCGGATGTCGACCTTGCCGACCAGCGAGCTGATGTCCTGGTTGTTCTCGTCGCCCGGCTCGGTCTTGCTGATGCCGACCTGCTTGAGGATGCTGGGGTAGCGCTTGACGACCTTGAACTGCCGGATGTCGCCACCGAACTCGTCGAGCCGCTTGACGGCCCACGGCGACAGGATGCGGCTGAGGTAGCGGCGCGGAATGCCGTACTCGGTCTCCAGGATCGGGCCGTCCTCGACGATGTCGAACAGCCCCAGCGGTGACTCGTTCACCGGGCTGCCCTTGATGGCGTAGAACGGCACTTCCTGCATGAGTTGCTTCAGGCGTTCGGCGATCGAACTCTTGCCGCCGCCCACCGGCCCGAGAAGGTAGAGGATCTGCTTCTTCTCCTCCAGCCCTTGCGCGGCGTGGCGGAAGTAGCTAACCACCTGTTCGATGGCGTCCTCCATGCCGTAGAACTCGGCGAAGGCCGGATAGACCTTGATCACCTTGTTAGCAAAGAGGCGCGACAGCCGCACATCGTTGCGGGTGTCGACCGACTTCGGCTCACCGATCGCACGCAGCATGCGTTCGGCGCCGGTGGCGTACGCGATCGGGGATCGCTTGCACTCGGCGAGGTAGTCCTCGAGGGACAGTTCCTCTTCGCGAAGGCGCTCGTAGCGGGCCTTCAGGTGGCTGATGACATCCATGCGGCGGGACCTCCGGTGTCCAGGGTGGCCGCGGGGGTGGGATATGCCACCTCCGCGCCAGGGAAGTTCTGATGAAGTCCCGGCTTCACGGGCCCAGGCTCCATCAGAGCTTTCCGGATCACCTGCTGCGTCCCGCGCTGCGCCGCGCGCGGCGCCTTGTGTCGTCACCCGACTTGATCGCGGGCTTGAGGGAACACAGCTTGGCCCATTCTGCGCCAGCCGCCGTGCGAATTAAGCCTTGGAATGCGCACCAAATCATCTTGAAGGGGATTGAGTCGTGTCCGTGTTGGTGATTCGCGAATGTCCGCAAGACCCGTGCCCCGCGCGGGCCGACGCCACGCACCCGCTCAACGCATGACGAGGCCGATGCGCTGACCGCGCGCCCCGTGCTCGTGCGCGAGCACACCGCCAAGGTTCTCGGGTGCGATCATCGGGCGCATGAATCGCCACCTCGGGTTGCTCACGGTGTGTCAGGCACTGCTGATGACCAACAACGTGGCCTTCATCGCCATCAACGGCTTGGTCGGCCTGGCGCTGGCGCCCTATGGCTGGATGGCGACGTTGCCGGTAACGGGCTACGTGGTGGGCGGTGCGTTGTCGGCCATGCCGGTGTCGCGGCTGCAAGCGCGTGCAGGCCGCAAGCGCTCGTTCCAGATCGGGCTGGTGGTGGCCATGCTCAGTTGTGCGGTGTGTGCGCTGGCCGTCAGCACACGCAGCTTCTGGCTGCTGCTGGCGGGGACCATGGTGGCCGGCTTCTACAACGCCAACGGCGCGCTGTACCGCTTTGCAGGCCCCGAGCTCGTGGCCCCCGAACACAAGGAGCGTGCGATCTCGTGGGTGCTGGCCGGTGGCATCGCCGGTGCCTTCATCGGGCCGAACCTGGCGAGTGCGACGCGCGCCTGGTTCGAGGTGCCGTTTGCCGGGGCTTACTTCGCGTTGATCGGCGTGGGGGCGTTGGGGTTGGTGGTGATGTCGTTCATCCGCTTTCCGCAGCATCACCCGCCCGTGGCCGGCGCGCCTGCGGGCCGCAGCACGGCGGAGTTGTTCAGGCAACCGGTTTTCGCGGTGGCCGTCATCGCTGCTGCGCTCGGCTACGGCGTGATGAACCTGCTGATGTCGGTCACGCCGATCGCGATGCAGCAGTGCCAGCTGCCCTTCAGCAGCGCGGCGCTGGTGCTGGAGTGGCATGTGCTGGGCATGTTCGTGCCGAGCTTCTTCACCGGCCACCTGATCAAGCGCTTCGGCGCGCTGCCGGTGATGGGCGTGGGCGTGGGGCTGTACCTGATCTGCGTCGCCGTCGCGCTGTCGGGCGTGGAGCTGATGCAGTTCCTGGTCGCGCTGTTCGCGCTCGGTGTCGGTTGGAACTTCCTGTTCGTCGGCGGCACGACGCTGCTGACGCGCGCCTACGCACCCGAAGAGAAGAACCGCGCGCAGGGCCTGATGGACACGACGGTGTTCTGGACCATGGCGATCAGCTCGTTCTCGTCCGGCGCGTTGATCACGACGCAAGGCTGGACCTGGCTGAACCTGGGCTCGCTGTTGCCGCTGACGGTGGTTGCAGCCGCATTGGTGTGGTTGTTTGTGGTCCAGCGCCGCGCCGTACCGGCGGCGGCCTGACGAAGGCCACGGTGCACGGCATGGCGGCGGTGCGGGCGAAGGTTGCGCTGGTGCTGTGCTGCGCGGCCGGCCTGCCGATGGCGGCATGGGCGCAGGCCGCTGCCAAGGTGCTGCGCATCGCCAGCCCGAGCGAGACGGGCTTCGACCCCGCTCGCGCGGGAGACATCCCGTCGCAGCTGATCCTGTCGCACATCTTCGAGCCGCTGCTCGGTTACGACCCGCTCGCGCGGCCGGTACGCTTGCGTCCGCGTACCGCCGCGGCGATGCCCGAGCCGTCGGCCGACTTCAAGGTCTGGACGGTGCGCATCCAGCCCGGCACCTTTTTCACCGCCCACCCGACGTTCGGCGGTAAGCCACGTGAGTTGGTGGCCGCCGACTACGTCTACGCCATTAAGCGCATCGCCGACGCATCGCACAAGAGCACGGCGTGGAGCGGCCTGGAGCAGAACGCCATCAGCGGGCTGGCCGCGCTGCGTCGCGACGCGCTGGAGCGCAAGCAGCCCTTCGACTACGACCGCCCGATCGTCGGGCTGCAAGCACCCGACCGCTACACGCTGCGCTTCGAGCTCGACACCCCGCGGCCGCGTTTTGCGCAGCAACTGGCCGAGGTGTCGACGGGTGCGGTGGCCCGCGAGGTGATCGAAGCGCATGGCGAACTGGCGCCCCAGCACCCAGTGGGCACCGGCCCGTTTGTGTTGACCGAATGGCGCCGCGCCTCGCGCATCGTGCTCGAGCGCAACCCCGGCTTCCGGGAACTGCACTACACCGCTACGCCCGCTGCAGGCGACAGCGAAGGCCAGGCGATCCTGGCGCGGCTGAAGGGGAGACGGCTCCCGCTGGTCGACCGGGTCGAGGTCGCAGTGATCGACGAATCACAGCCGACCTGGCTGGCGTTTCTGAACGCCGAGATCGACCTTGTGATGCTGCCGCCGGAGTTCACCGACGTCGCGCTGCCGCTGGGCCGCACCGCGCCGCACTTGGCACGGCGCGGCATCACGGCCGACCGCGCGGCGCTGCCGGCGACCTATTACACGATGTTCAACATGGAGCATCCGGTCGTCGGCGGCTACGCGCCGGCGCAGGTGGCCTTGCGCCGCGCCATCGGGCTGGCGATCGACGTCCCGCGCGAGATCGCGCTGCTGCGGCACGGCTCTGCAGTGCCTGCGCAGTCGCCGGTGGCGGTGCACCTGAGCGGCTTCGATCCCGCGTTCAAGAGCGAAATGAGCGACTACGACCCGGCGCGCGCGCGGGCGCTGCTCGACCTGCACGGCTACACCGACCGCGACGGCGACGGCTGGCGCGATCAACCCGGCGGGCGGCCCCTGCTGCTGGAGATGGCGACGCAGCCGAACCAGCAGACGCGCCGCTTCGACGAGCTGATGAAGCGCGACATGAACGCCATCGGCCTGAACGTCGTCTTCAAGCCGGCGCAGTGGCCCGAGCAGTACAAGGCCGCGCGCGCCGGCAAGCTGATGCTGTGGTCGACGCAGGGCAGGGCCAGTTCGCCCGACGGCCTGGAAGGGCTGCTGCGCTACAGCGGCGCGGCCTCGGGCGGCATCAACCTGTCGCGCTTCGACCTGCCGCAGATGAATGCGCTGATCGGCAAGCTGCTGGCGCTGCCCGACGGGCCCGAACGCGACGCGGTGTTCTTCGAAGCCAAGCGGCTGACTGCCGCGTGGATGCCGTACAAGCTGCGTACCCACCCGATCCAGGTGGCGCTGATGCAGCCCTGGCTGGTGGGCTACCGTCAGCCGCTGTTCTGGCGCAACTGGTTCGAGACCGTGGACGTATTGCCGCGGCCCTGACGGCGCGTCAGCGCTCGGCGGCGCCGAGGCGTTCGAGCAGGCCGTCGAGTTCGTCGAGCGAACCGAAGCTGATCGCGATCTCCCCCGCGCCGCCGCCTGCGCGCTTGCCGCGGCCGGGCTTCAGCCGGATGACGACCGGCGCGGTGAGTCGGTCGGACAACCGTTCTTCGAGCCGCGTGATGTCGCGGGCCGCGGACGCGGCCTTGTCGGCGCCGCGCTGCCCGGCCGATCGTGCGCCGTTGGTGGCGCGGCCTTGTTGCGCCACCAGCCGCTCGGCGTCGCGCACGCTGAGCTGGCGGGCGACGACCTGCTGCGCGGCCATCACCTGCTCGGCCGCCGGCAGCGCCAGCAGCGCACGGGCGTGGCCCATGTCGATGTCGCCGGCCATCAGCAATTGCTGCACGGGTGCGGCCAGGTTCAACAGCCGCAGCAGGTTGCTCGCGGCACTGCGCGACCGGCCGACCGCTTGCGCTGCCTGTTCGTGGGTGAGGTCGAATTCGTCGATCAAACGCTGCAAGCCCTGCGCTTCTTCGAGCGGGTTGAGGTCTTCGCGCTGGATATTCTCGATCAGCGCCATCACCGCCGCGGCTTCGTCAGCCACGGCCTTGACGAGGACAGGCACCTCGCTCAAGCCCGCGAGCTTGGCCGCGCGGAAACGACGCTCGCCGGCGATAATCTCGAAGCCCTCACCCGCCGCGCCGCCCTTCACGGGCCGCACCAGGATGGGCTGCATCACGCCCTGGCTCTTGATGCTTTCGGCCAGCTCGTACAGCGAGCCTTCGTCCATGCGCGTGCGCGGCTGGTAGGCGCCGGGGCGAAGCTGATTCAGCGCCAGCGTCGTCGGCAACCCGCTCGGCGCCGGGCCGTCAGCCGCCTTCGGGCCCAGCAGCGCTTCGAGGCCGAGGCCCAGGCCCTTCGGTTTCTTGCTCACCATGCGCGATATTGTCAGGGCAAGCTCAGGGCGGCCTCTGGCCCGGCAGCTGCGCGCGGCGGCGGCGTTCAGAGGCCGGGAACAGCACCTGCTCTTGCAGGTAGCGGCGGACGCGGATGGTGTGGGGGTCCATCCGGCCGGGCGCCGTCTCAAGGTTTGCAACGACGGCGTCGGCACGCAACCAGAGCACGCGCTTGGCGTCATGCCGCCAGCGGCCCGTGTGGCGGGCCGCGAGCACGTCGTCGGCGTCAGCGCTGTGCAGCGCCTTGCGCAAGCCGTTGGCGGCAACCCAGATGTGGCGGCCGTCGTCGTCGATGTCGAGGGCCACGCCACCGACCGCATGGTGGCGCCCCTCCTGCTGCCGCCACATCGAGGCGCGGGCGCTTTCGCGCAGTTTGCCGAGCAGCCAACCGAGCAACCTCGGGATGCCCCAGACAACGAGCATCGCGCCGATCACCGTTGCCAGCAGCCAAACCGGCCCGACGCCGAGCGCATACAGCGCACCCGCCAACCCGGCCGCGATGAGGCCGATGACGATGGCGCGCTGGAGCGGCGTCATCGGCTCTGCCGTAGCTCGTTCAACCAAGCCAGGCCTTCGGGCCAAGCCCCGAGGCCCGAATCGCCGTTGAGACGGCCACAGGCGCCCACGGCCGTGGCGCGCGCGCCCCAGGCTGCGGCCATCGAGCGTGCACGGTCGGCCGCGCAGAAGGGATCATCGGTGCTGTAGACAACGTGGGTCGCAAACGGCAGTCGTGCCGTCGCGATCTGGCGCCAGGTGGAGAGCTGCGGCGGCATGTCCTCTCGCGCTGTGTCCGGCGGGGCGACGAGCAAGGCGCCTTGAACGCGACCGGTGTGGCGCGAGTGCCCGGCCCAGGCGGCGACGAGTTGGCAACCCAGGCTGTGTGCAACCAGCACGGCCGGCTGCGCGACGCTCAGCAGGGCTTCATCGAGCCGCGCCATCCAGTCGCCGCGGCGCGGCCAGTCCCAGTCGGCCTGCTCGACGCGCTCGAAGCCGTGCGTGGCTTGCCACTGGCTCTGCCAGTGCTGCGGGCCGGAGTTCTGCCAGCCGGGCAGGATCAGCACGCGTGGTTGTTCGTCGTTCATGGTGGGCCGATCGCTGCTGCACGCTTGCCGTATCCTCGGCCGCTCCAGTGCAAGGCAGGGCGCCATCATGACCTACTCTGTTTTCGTCGATGGCCAGGAAGGAACGACCGGCCTGCGGATCCACGAGTACCTGGCGCAGCGGCGCGACATTGAAGTGCTGCGCATCGCGCCTGACAAGCGCAAGGACGCCGATGAGCGCGCGCGCCTGTTGAATGCCGCCGATGTCGCCTTCCTGTGCCTGCCCGACGCGGCCGCGCGCGAGGCGGCGGCGCTGGTGACCAACCCCCGCACCTGTCTGGTCGATGCCAGCACCGCGCACCGCACGCTGGCCGATTGGGTGTTCGGTCTGCCGGAACTGGCGCCCGGTCAGCGCGAGCGGCTGCGCCACACCAAGCGCATCGCCAACCCAGGCTGCCACGCCAGCGGCTTCATCCTGCTGCTGCGGCCGCTGGTCGACGCCGGGCTGGTGCCGAAGGCGCACCCGGTGACGGCCACGTCGATCACGGGCTACTCGGGTGGTGGCAAGATGATGATCGAACAATACGAAGCGGGCGGCGATGCTTCGCTGAATTCGCCGCGCCCTTACGGTCTGACGCTGCTTCACAAGCATGTGCCCGAGATGCTGGCCCACACCGGTTTGACCCAGCGGCCGATCTTCATGCCGATCGTCGGCAACTTCTACAAGGGCCTGGCGGTGTCGGTACCGCTGGACCTGGGTGGGCTGGGCACCACGCCGCAGGCGGTACACGGCGCGTTGGCGGCGCGCTACGCCGGCGAGCGTTTCGTACGCGTGATGCCGTTGCGCGAGCCGGCGGCGCTGGAGGCCGGCTACTTCGACGTGCAAGGCAGCAACGACACCAACCGCGTCGACGTCTTCGTGTTTGCCAACGACAGCCAAGCCATTCTGATGGCCCGGCTGGACAACTTGGGCAAGGGGGCGAGCGGTGCGGCTGTGCAGGCGATGAACGTGCACTTGGGGCTGGACGAGGGCGTCGGGCTGGAGTGAGCGACTGCCCACGAGCTGGCCGCCGTCAGTCTGCGGCTGGAGCGTGGCGGTAGTGGTAGTCGTAGCCGGACTCGAAACCGAGGCCGCGGTAGACCGACAAGGCGCCGGTGTTGGCCTTGTCGACTTGCAGGTAGGCCCTGGTTGCGCCCTCGCTGGCGGCTTCCAGGAGCTGGCGCTCACACAGCGCCCGCGCCAGTCCTGCTCTCCGCACGGCGGGATCGGTATGCACGTCATACAGGCCCACCAGATTGCCTTCGCGGGCGAACTGACCACAATACAAGATGGCGCCGCCACGGCGGACGGCGAAGCCGCGGTAGGGCACGGGCGCACCGGCTAGCCGGTGCGCATGCGCGCGTTGCTGCTCGAGCGGCGAACCGGGCAATAACGCCACCGCGTTGGCGGACGCCGCGCCGTCAAGAGACAGCCAGACACGGCCTTCAGGCAGTTCTTTCGGGGTCAGACCCCGAAAATAGGTAATGCGTACCAACACGTCGGTCTGCCCATCTTGGCTCCAGCCCATCATCGCCGGCGTCTGGTCCAGGTCCGGTGGCTGCGAGAAGGGCGTCAGCCGAATCACGACTGGCAAGCCTGCTTCTCGCAATGCTTCGGAAGCCGGCGCCAACTTCTGCACGGAAGGCATGTGGCCCGGAGCCACTGGGTTGATCGACCGCGCCCGTTGCGCCTTGCCAGGCGAAGTGCGCACCAACCAGCCGTCGAGCCAGCGCTGCTGCGGCGGCGCGCTGGCGTTCAGGCTGGCGTCTTCGATGCGCGCGAGTAGCGCTTCGTCCAGGGTGCGGACCATGGCCGCCGTCAGGCGGGAGACAGGCCGAGTCGCCGCACCATCTCGCGGGCAAATTCGACGAAGGCCACAGCGCCCTTGGAGCCGGGGTCGAAGGTCACGCCCGGCTGGCCATAGCTCGGTGCTTCGGCCAGGCGCACATTGCGCGGGATCACGGTGTCGAAAACCTTCTCGCCGAAGTGTGCCTTGAGCTGTTCGCTGACCTGCTGCTGCAAGGTGATGCGCGGGTCGAACATAACCCGCAGCAGGCCAATGATCTGGAGCTCGGGGTTCAGGTTGGCGTGCACCTGCTTGATGGTGTTGACAAGATCCGACAGGCCTTCGAGCGCAAAGTACTCGCACTGCATCGGCACGACCACGCCGTGCGCGGCGCACAGGCCATTGAGCGTGAGCAGGCTCAGCGACGGCGGGCAATCGATCAGCACGAAGTCGTAGTCGCTGCGCACGGCGGCGAGGGCGGTTTTGAGGCGCTTCTCGCGGCGGTCGACTTCGACCAACTCGACCTCAGCGCCGGCCAGCTCGCGGTTGGCGCCGAGCAGGTGATAGCCTGCTTTCGGCGTGACCTGGCGTGATTCGGCGATCGAGGCGGACTCGAGCAGCACGTCGTAGACGCTCAGCTCAAGCTTACGCTTGTCGATGCCCGAGCCCATCGTCGCGTTGCCCTGCGGGTCGAGATCCACAACCAGCACGCGCTGGCCGAGTTGCGCCAGACCGGCGGCGAGGTTGACCGTTGTCGTGGTCTTGCCGACGCCGCCTTTCTGGTTGGCGATGCAGAAGATGCGCATGGGGTTCTGGCAGGGCGGCAGGGTCTACGACTGGGCGCCGAGGCGGATGCCGAAACCCACGAGGAAGACCCCCGCCAGCTTCTCCAGCCCGCGCGCCAGGCGTTGGTGGGCGCGTACCTTGGCGCCGACGGCGTTGGCAAATGCCGACAGCGTGAGGCAGTAGCCGGCCGTCAACACGGCAATCGTCGCTGCCATCGCGGCAAAGGTGATGGCGCCGCGATGCTGGGCCGGGTCGATGAACAGCGGGAAGAAGGCCATGTAGAACACGATGGCCTTCGGGTTCAGCAAGGTGATCAGCAGCGCTTGGCGCAGGTAGTGCCGTGGCTCGATGCGGATCGGCGCCGCACCACCGGGTTTGGCGAAGATCAGCAGCAACCCGATCCAGGCCAGATAGCCGGCGCCCAGGTACTGAACGAGCTTGAACCAGAAGGGGTTCGCGGCAAGCAGTGCCGCGACGCCGGCCACGGCCAGCCACAACAGCACCTGATCGCCCAGGATCAAGCCCGCAGTGGCGGCGGCACCGGCACGCCGGCCGCCCTTGCCCGTCGACGCGAGCAGACAGAAGGTGCCTGGCCCGGGCAAGGCCAGAAACAGAAGCACGGCTGCGCAGAATGCGCCGTAGTCAGTGATACCGAGAAAGCCGGTCATGTGTCGGCAGAGGGTATCGTAGTTTCAGCGGTCGCCCGGCGGGCGCGGGCTGTCGGCCGGCCGCATCCAGACCAGACAGCGCTGGGCATCCAGGCCGGGCACGGCCAGTAGTTCCACGTGAAACACGTCCACCGTGGATGGCAGCGCGGCCATCTCTTCGTCGGGCGTCCGACCCTTCATCGCCATCCACACGCCGTCTCCTACCAGGTGGTGCCGGGTCAGGGAAGCAAATGCGCCCAAGGTCGCGAACGCGCGGGACGTGACCACATCCGCATTAGCCGACGCCTGCGCTTCCACCCGTCCGTGGACCGAACTGAGATTCGTGAGAGGCAACTCGGCTGCGACCTGACGAACGAACGCAGCCTTCTTCGCGACCGTATCCACGCAGAGTACCCGCCATGCTGGCGCCGCAATGGCGATCACCACCCCTGGCAAGCCGCCACCCGACCCTACGTCCAGCAACTGCCCGCCGGCCGGGCGCTCACGCTGCAGGCCCGGCAGCACCGCCAAACAATCCACCAAGTGCTGCGCCAGCATGGCGTCGGCGTCCCGCACTGCTGTCAGGTTGTACGTCCCATTCCATCGGACCAGCAGGTCGCGGTAAGCCAGGAGAGTGGCCACCTGCGCCGCTGTCAGCGCCACGCCGAGCGCAGAGGCGGCATGCTCGAGCACCGCCGCGCCAGCGCTCACGCGGTTTCGTCCTGGGGCCGTCGCGATCCGAACCCCTTGAACCGACCCTTCTTCAGATGCACCAGCAACAGCGAGATCGCTGCTGGCGTGACGCCGGAAATGCGCGACGCCTGGCCCAGCGTCTCGGGGCGGTGCCGGGTCAAATTCTGCCGCACCTCAAAACTCAGCGCGGCGACTTCGCCGTAGTCCAGACCGGGCGGCAACGGCAGGGCGTCCATCGACACCGCACGTGCTACATCTTCGTTTTGCTTATCGATGTAGCCGGCGTACTTCACCGAGATCTCAGCCTGTTCGATCACTGCGTCCGCCTGCAGGGTCCCGAATTCCGCGCGCAACGTTTCACGTGAAACAGCACCCGAAGCACCGGCCATCGCCGCCAGCGACTGAACCGCATCGAAGTCAACGCCCGGCCGTCGCAGCAACTCGGCCAAGCTGTACTCATGCTCCAGCGCTTTGCCGAGCACCCGTTGGGCATCCACCGCCGGCACCGTCGCCGGCCGAACCCAGGTCGAACGCAGCCGCTGCAACTCGCGCTCCAGCCGCTCCCGCTTGAGCGAAAACGAAACCCAACGCGCATCGTCCACCAAGCCAAGCAAGCGCCCGATCTCGGTCAGCCGGAGGTCAGCGTTATCCTCTCGCAGCTGCAGCCGGAACTCCGCCCGGCTGGTGAACATGCGATACGGCTCGGTAACGCCCTTGTTCACCAAGTCGTCGACCAGCACGCCCAGATAAGCCTGATCCCGCCGCGGCAACCAGGCCTCGCGACCGGTCACTTTCAACGCGGCGTTCACGCCCGCGAACAACCCTTGCGCTGCCGCTTCTTCATAACCCGTCGTGCCGTTGATCTGCCCGGCGAAGAACAGCCCGCCGATGGCGCGCGTCTCGAAGTTCGACCTCAGTTCGCGCGGATCGAAGTAGTCGTACTCGATGGCATACCCCGGCCGCACGATGTGCGCTCGCTCCAGGCCCACCATCGACCGCACGGCCGCCAACTGCACATCGAACGGCAACGACGTCGAGATGCCGTTCGGGTAGATCTCGTGGGTATCCAGCCCTTCCGGCTCGAGAAAGATCTGGTGCTCCGACTTGTCGGCAAAACGGTTGACCTTGTCCTCGATGCTGGGGCAGTAGCGCGGGCCTACGCCTCCGATCACGCCGGTGAACATCGGGCTCCGGTCGAAACCACCCTTGATGATCTCGTGCGTGCGCTCGTTGGTGTGCGTGATCCAGCACGGAACCTGGCGTGGGTGGATTGCCGAGTCGCCAAGGAAGCTGAAAACCGGCACCGGGTCGCGATCGCCGGGCTGTTCGACCAAGCGCGCAAAATCGACCGAGCGCCCGTCTAGGCGCGGCGGCGTCCCCGTCTTCAGCCGGCCTTGCGCCAGCTTCAACTCCTTGAGCCGGGCCGACAAGCTCACCGCCGGCGGGTCGCCGGCGCGGCCCGCGCTGTAGTTCTGCAGCCCAACATGAATACGCCCGTCGAGGAAAGTGCCCGCCGTCAAGACCACGGCATGGGCGCGAAACTTCAAGCCCACTTGCGTTACGGCCCCCACGACCCGATCGCCTTCAAGCATCAGATCATCGACGGCCTGCTGGAACAGCCACAGATTCGGCTGGTTCTCCAACCGGCCGCGGATGGCTGCGCGGTACAGCACCCGGTCAGCCTGTGCGCGGGTTGCACGCACCGCCGGTCCCTTGCTGCTGTTGAGGATGCGGAACTGGATGCCGGCTTCGTCGGTGGCTGCGGCCATCGCGCCGCCGAGGGCGTCAATCTCCTTGACCAGATGCCCCTTGCCGATGCCGCCAATCGACGGGTTGCAACTCATCTGGCCCAGCGTCTCGATGTTGTGGGTGAGCAGCAGGGTTGCGCAGCCCATGCGCGCTGCGGCCAAGGCGGCTTCGGTGCCGGCGTGGCCGCCACCGACGACGATCACATCGAAGTGCTGGGAATGTTCCATGGTGCCGCAATTTTAGGCGGCAGCCTGTCCGGCGCGCCGGCCCGTCACGAGACAAGTGCCGCGGCGCTACCCGCTACTGCAGCGGCGCCGAACCCGTCACGCTGCGCAGGTCTTGCGCCACGCGTCCGTCTTGCAGCGCGATCACCCGGGACGCCGACGCGATGGTTTCAGGACGATGCGCCACGATGACGCGTGTGAGCGCAAGCTTACGCACCGAGTTATTGACCACGCGCTCTTTTTCGACGTCGAGCGAACTTGTCGCTTCGTCCAGCAGCAGAACACGCGGGCGTTTGTAAAGCGCCCGTGCGAGCAGGATGCGCTGCTTCTGCCCCCCGGACAGGCTGGCGCCCATGTCCCCGACCAGCGTCAGGTAGCTCATCGGCATCGCCTCGATCTCTTCGTGCACCGCCGCCACGCGTGCGCACTGCTGCAACCACTCGTTGTCAATCTCGGCCGCAAAGAAGCTGATGTTGTCGGCGATGGTGCCGGAGAACAGCGGCTCGTCTTGCATGACCACACCGATCTGGTCACGCCACGTTGCCAGCCCAACGCGTGACAACGGGTGCCCGCCCACCAGCACCTCACCCTGCGTCGGCTCGTGCAGACCGAGCATCAGCTTCAGCAATGTCGTCTTGCCACCGCCCGACGGGCCGACGATGGCCACCGACTCGCCCGGTTCTATCTTGAACGAGATCGCCTTCAGCACGTCAGGTTCGCTATCGGCATAGCGGAAGCTGACATTGCGCAACTCGACGCTCGCGTCCAGCGAACGCTGCAGGGTGGCGAGGTGGCTGCCATCGGCCTCCGGCTCAGCCAGCACGATGTCGGCGAGGCGCTCGCCTTGCAGCCGCAGCATGCGCAACTCGACGCCCTTGTCGATCAACGCGCTGACGCGCATCGCAAAGGTCTCGCGAAAAGCAACGAACGCGAACAGCATGCCGACACTCAGCCGCTGCTCCAGCACCAGCCAGGCGCCAATGCCGATGACCAGCACCCGTTCCAGCCCGAACACCACGCGGTGCGAGACTGAAAACAACAGCTCCAACTTGCGGCAAACGATGTCGGCGTTCATCGTCGCAACCACCAGGCTGGCAAAGCGCGAGCGCCGGTCGGCCTGCGCGTTGAACAGCTTGATCGCCTGCACGCCACGCAGCGATTCGATGAAGTGGCTGTTCTGTCGCGCCTCGAACACGAGTGCGTCCTCGGCTGCGCGCCGCTGCGGGCCGAAGAACGCCCAGCGCAATGCGCCGTAGGCTGCAACGGCCACGAGGGCGACGGCCGTCAGCGTCAGGCTGTAGACCGCCATCACGGCCAGCGTCAGCACCACGAGCAGCCCGTCGATCACCGCCTCGACGAAGTGGGTCGTCAGCGTGCGCTGGATCTGCCGCACCGACGAAAAGCGCGACCACACGTCGCCGACGTGCCGTTTCTCGAACCAGGCCACCGGCAGGCGCAGCAGCTGTCCGAAGACGTTGCCGAGCCAGTGCAGATTCAGCTGCGCCGACATCACAAGCACCGCCCATGCTCGGGCGGCAGCCGTTGCCGACTGGATCAGCACCAGCAGCGCAAAGCCGATGCCCAGCGTCCACAGCAGGTCGCGGTCGCCGCTGACGAGCACGCCGTCGACCACCCACTGCATCAGGAACGGGCCCAGCAACACGAAGGCCTCGAGCGCGAGTGCCAACACGAAGATCTGCGCCAGCGACAAACCGATGCCGCGAACCGGGCCGAGCAGTTCGCGCAGACGCACCGGGCGGCGTTCGTCGGCAGGCTTGAACTCGGCAGTGGGCGTGAACTCCAGCGCCACACCGGTGAAGTGCGGCGACAGGTCGGCGAGCTTCATGCGCCGCACGCCAGTGGCCGGGTCGTGAATCGTCGCCACGCCGCGCCTGACCGACACCAACACCACGAAGTGGCTCATGTCCCAGTGCAGGATGCACGGTGTCTGCAGCTGCGGCAGCTGGTCGAGTTCGGCACGCAGCGCGCGCGGCGCCAGGTGCATCTCCTCGCCCATGCGCACCAGATCGGCAGCCGTCACGCCCTTGATCGAAACCGAGAAGCGCTGGCGCAAGGCCGCCGTGTCGAGTTGCAAGCCGTGCGCGCCCGCAACCATCGCCAGGCACGCCAGCCCGCATTCGGCAGCTTCGGTTTGCAGCACCACCGGTGCCGTCCGACTGCCCAGGCGCAGGGTATCGAGCGCCCTCATCTCAGAGCCTCAAGCCCGACTCCGCCAGCCCAGCACCGGGTCGATCAGCCACTCCACCAGTCGACGGCGCTCCAGCAGCACGTCGGCTGCCAACCGCATGCCGGGCACCAGCGGCGCGGGCAGGGCGGTGGACGACTGATCAAGCTCCACGGTGATGCGGAACATCGGCTGCGCGGCATCGACACCCGCTGCGGCCGGCAGATCGCTGCGTGTCATGGGTGTGCGTGAAACCTCCAGCACGCGGCCCTCGAGATGGCCGAACTTCTGATACGGAAAGGCCTCCAGCCGCAGCCGCACCGCTTGATCAGCCTGAACAAAGCCAATCGCGCTCGATGGGGCGTACAGATGCGCTTGCAGCTTCGAGCCCGCAGGCACCAGGCTGGCCAGCACGCTGGCTGGCGAGACAGCCTGGCCGGGTTCGGCCTGAACGGCGCTGAGGGTGCCGTCTTGCGGCGCGCGCACGACCAGGCGGCGCTCGGCATCGAGCTCAGCCGACTCGCGCGACAACAGGGCCTGTTCGCGTTCCAGCCCCCCTGCCGCGCCGCCGGCCAGCAGCGGCAACGCGCGCCGCTCGCCTTCGAGCTCGGCGCGCTCCCGTTCGAGCGCCGCACGCTGCCGGGTCAGCGTCAGCGCGGCGCCTTGCAGCCCAAGCACTTCTTCGCTCTTGCTCTGCACCTGTGCGGGCGAAACGAACTGCTCGCCCTGTAGCGCCTCCAACCGCGCCAGAGATTGACGCGCCAGCGTCAGCCGCTGTCGCTGCAACGTGGTCTCGGTATCCAGCTGGGCCAACTCGGTCGCGAGCGCTTGCAGCCGCCTTTCCAGCGCGGCCTGCTGCGACTGCACGAGCGCAGCTTGCTGTCGCGCGCTGTCGCGCAGGCTGCGCTGGCGCTCAGCCAGGCTCGCTTGCACGCGCGAGCGGTTGTCGTCGGCCAGCAACGGCCGCTCCAGCGCCAGCACGAACAACACGTCGCCGGCCTTCACCGCCTGGCCTTCCGCGGCGTGGCGTTCGAGCACCGTGCCCGCGGCGGTCGGCACGAGGCGGATCAACCCGCGGTCGGGCACCAACACGCCCTGAGTCGTTGCCTTGCGGGTGTAGTCGGCCAAGGTGAGAAAGGCGCCGACCAAAACCGCCGCCGCCACAGCGCCGGCCGTGAGCCAGCTCAATGACAAGGGCCGCACCAATTGCACCGACCCCAGCCCAGGCTGCCGCCGGGCCTCAATCGCTTCAGGGCGGAACAGTCGGCGCATCCGCATGGTGTGCCACAAAAAACAGCGGGCCGGGTGGAGACCCAGCCCGCAAGCGCGCAGACACCGGAGGGACGGGTCGCCGCGCGCGAAAAGTGGTGGGCGAAGGTGGCGTTACTGCCAGCCGCCGCCATAGGGCAGGTCGCCCTCATTGGCCAGCGCGCTGGCAGCATCGCCGTTGGCAGACCAACCGCCGCCATAGGGCAGGCCGCCGGCAACATGCTCGAGCAACTCGAGCGGCAATTCTTGCGGCTTGCCAGCCGGTTGCACTTCGACACAAACAGCTGGTGCTTCAGGGCGCTTCATCGATTTGCTCCGCGTCATCTAACCGTGCGGAATTGCACGTTCCGCGCGATTGAAGCAGCCCTGGGCCCGGGTGCGTAACTGTTAGGTCTTACAGGTAGCGAACGGGCATCAAGACAACAGACCCAGTCGCAGCGCCTTGAGCACCGCTTGGTGCTTGTTGACGGCGCCCAGCTTGTGCATCGCGTTGTTGACGTGAAGCACCGCCGTGCGCTCGGAAATACCGAGCAGCGCGCCCACCTCCCACGCCGTCTTGCCCTCCATCGTCCACTGCAACGCTTCGAGTTCGCGGGGCGTAAGCATGGGACGCTCTGGCTGCTGCGCCTGCGGGACGAGCAAGCGCACAGCGGCGTCCTGCGCATGCACGGCGAAGAGCTGCAGGTCGGCCACGATACGTTGCAACTCGTCGGCGTCGGCCGGCAGGGCCTGTTCGCGGTCGACCCCCAGGAGGAAGTGCCGCCCCTCCGGCATATGCAGCGCCATGGCAATGCCAGTTCGGTAGCCGAACTCCGCCTGCCGTTCCCACATCGCGCCGGCCCCTTTCTCGACATAGGTGTCGCGGTCCCAGATGATCGGCACGCTCTGCCGCTTGCAATGCTGCAAAACCGGGTCGATGCGCGAGAAGGCGGCGTTGGCGTACGCCGTGTTCCACTCAGACGGCGTGTTATCCACCGCAATGAATTCGCTGCGGCCCATGCCGTGGTCGATCACCGTGATCGCGGAGACGGTCTCGAACCCCATGCGCTGCGCGAAGCGAACGATCTCCTCGCGGAATTCGTCGCGGCTGCCTGACTTCATCACCGATGTAAAGCCGCTGGGGAGCATCGGTCTCCTCGTTGGACCGCAAGGTTCATGTCTGGCGCGCGCCCTGACAAGGTTTACAGCTTTCGCCGTCGCCCGTGATGGCGAAAGATCGCGCCATGCAGCAGACGACACCACAACCCGCGCCGCCCATGCCCCCTGATGTCACTCCCTGGTCGCTGCGCGCGTGGCCGACCTTATTGTGGCAGGCCGAAAGCGGCACCTTCGTGAAGTTCGAGCACCTCGGCACCCGTGTGTCTTGCCCCTTGGGTGGCGCCGAACCGCCCGCCGGCCAGACGGTGTGGGCAGCCCACGCCGCGAATGGCGATGCCGGCATGGCGTGGGACTGGATCCAAATCGCACGGGGGGTGGTGGCGATGGCCGACCCGATGTCGCTGGTGACCAACCTGCGCCTCGTCGGCGCCGAAGGCTCGGTGCTCACGGCGCAGCAGTCGGCACTGGTTCTGAACGAACTGGTGCGTGCACTGCCGTGGCAAAGCGAGGTGCAGCGTGCGCTGCACGCCGCGAACAACTGAGCCTGCCGGAGAAGCGGCTACGCCGCTCCTAGAGTGAGCTCACTTCAATGCAGCGCTGCGCAGCGTGCGCGCTACAAAGCCCAGGGCCAGCGCCACCAGCACTACGCTCACGGCGACCGTCAGCCCGACCTCGGGTAGCGCCAGCGCCTCACCCTTCAGCACCCGCGCCATCAGCGCTGATTGCGCCAGCCCCGGCACCCACAAGTGCCAGGGCGCCTCGCCTTCTTGGTTGAACACACTGACCAGCGGCAGTAACGACACCGCCAGGATCACGACCGTCGCATTCGCCTGCGCCTCCTTGAAGGTCTTGCAGCGGATGGCAATCGCCATCAGCACCGCGGCCAGCGATCCGGCTAGGGGCAGCAGCAGCGCGATGAAAGCGGCCGCCTCGCGCCAGCCGAACTGGAACAGCGCCAACAGCGTCTCGCTGCGCATCAGCCACTGCGCCGGCAGAAAACTCAAGCACGACAGCACGGCGATCAGCATGCCCACGGAAGCCACCGCGCCCCACTTGCCGAGCACCAATGCCGCCCGCGGCGCCGGGTTCATCAGCAGCGGCTCGAGGGAGCCCCGTTCTCGTTCGCCGGCTGTCGTGTCCAGCGCCGCGTTCAAGGCGCCGTACATCACGGCCATGATGACGAAAAACGGCAGCATGGTTGCCAACTGCGCGGCGCGTGAGGCCGGGTCGGCGAGGTCGCGCTCTTCGACCTGCATCGCCTCCAGCGCCGCCGGCGACACGCCGCGCACGGCCAGCCGCAGCATCGCCTGCTCGCGGTTGAAGCCTTCGAGCAACCGCACCGTGCGGCCCAGCCCCGACTGCGCACGCTGGTTGCCGGTCGAGCCCAGCACTTCGACAACCGGCACCTCGCCGCGGGCCAATTCGGCTTCGAAGGTGGCCGGCACCACCACCACCGGGTCACCGAGCTTGCTGTCGCGCAGTGCCTGCTCATGGCCGGGCGGCGCGGGCTTGATGGTGTAGGTCTGCCGCTCGAGGTAGTTGCGCAGCGTCGGCGCGTGTTCGATGCCGAGCACGACGACTTCGCGCGCCTCCGCGCGTTTCTCCATGCCGCCGATCAGCGCCGAGATCAACACCAGAACCAGCGGTCCGATCGCCACCGAGCTCAACAACATGACCAGCAGCGTGCGGCGGTCGCGCAAGGCGTCGACAAGCTCCTTGCGGAACACCGTGAGCGAGCGGGCGATCATGCCGCTGCCCCTTCGAGTGCGGGCTCGTTGAAGGCCAGCCGGACGAAGCTCTCTTCGAAGTCGCTCTCCCCGGTGCGTTCGAGCAGTTCGGCCACGCTGCCCTGCGCCACCGTGCGGCCGTGCGCGACGACGACCACGTGGTCGCACAGCCGTTCGACCTCTTGCATGATGTGGGTCGAGAACACGATGCACTTGCCCTCGTCGTCACGCAGCCGGCGCAATGCGGCGCGCAGCGAGCGGGTGGCCAGCACATCCAGGCCGTTGGTGGGTTCGTCGAGGATGATGTTCGGCGGGTCGTGGATCAGCGCCCGCGCCAGCGCCGTCTTCATGCGTTCGCCCTGGCTGAAGCCTTCGGTGCGGCGGTCGAGCAGTTCACTCATGTCCAGCGTTCGGGCCAGCGCGTCGGCACGCGTCGAGGCCGCTCTCGCCGCCATGCCGTGCAGGCGGCCGTAGTAGACGATGTTCTCGCGCGCCGTCAGCCGCGGGTACAAGCCGCGCGCGTCGCTCAGGACCCCCATCCGCGCCAGCGCGGCGCCGCTCTGGGTGGCCACGTCCAGACCATCGACGGTGATACGGCCGGCATCCGGCGGGATCAACGCCGCCACCATGCGCAGCGTCGTCGTCTTGCCGGCGCCGTTCGGGCCGAGCAGGCCCGTGATGCAGCCGTCGGCCGCCGTGAAGGCCACGCCGTCCACCGCCTGCACCACCCGCGCCTTGCGGCCGCGGCCTTGCACGAAGCGCTTGCTCAATTGTTCGACGGCGATCACTGGCGCACCTCGGTGCCCGCGGCGTCCGCGGTGACGGGCATGAAGGCGCTAGGCCGCGGCACCGCGCCGACGCAGGTGGCATCCACCTTCAACGCCGCCACGTCGTCGGCCGCGTCGATGAAGCGAAACACGACGTCGCGCATGCACGGCATCGAGATCACGCCGTGCCCGGCCTGCGCGACAACGACATGGCGGGCCATGGCGCCGAGCGCCTTCGCCACGCGTTCACCGTGGCGCGGCGGTGTGACCGGGTCGGCGCCGCCAGACAACACGAGCACGGCCGTCTTCGCCGCGGGCACCTCGTAGAAGGCGGCGGGCACCTCGCCACGTGGCCAGTCGGCGCAGGCGGTGCGGTAGGCCTCGGTGAACGCGTTGCCGAAGTCAGGGCCCGGCCGGTCGGCCGCCATCGCCGCCCGCGGCCAATCCTCGGCGCAAACCACCGACAGGTGCATCCCCATGAACATCTCCATGCGCCGGGCGCCGCCGCGTCCGCTGGTCAACGCGGTGGACAAGCCAACCAATGGCTCGAAGCGCCCACGCGCCGCTTCCGTCACCGCCAGCGGCAGTGCGGATGCAATCGTCGGCGCGTACAGCGGCAGCCGGACCAGGCCGAGCACCATGTCGCGTGTCACGGTCAGTCGCTCGGGCTTGCCCGTCAACGGATGCAGCACGCTCACGTCGCGCGGCGGGCTGGCCAGCAAGCCGTGCCAGTCCTCGCGCAGGCGGGGGTAGCGCAACTTGCAGGCGGCATCGGCCTCGCAGGCTGCCAGCAACGCGTCGAAAGACGCCTGCGCGTCGGGCGAGAAACTCACCGGCAGCACCATGTCCGGCGGCGCCACGCCGTCGATCACGCTGCGCCGCACGTGCTGCGGAAACTGCCGCTGGTACTCGAGCGCCGCGCGCGTGCCGTACGAGCCGCCGACCAGATTGACCGATGCTGCACCGAGCTTGGCCCGCACGGCGTCGGCGTCCTGCATCGCGATCGTGGTCGTGTAGAGGCGCAGGTTGCCATGCGGCAGTGCTTGCAGCGCGGTCCTGCAGGCCGCCAGCCGGGCAGCGTAGAGCGTCAGGTCGGCCTGCTCGGCGAGCGGGCGGGTCGGGGAGTCACGTTCGCAGGCCAGCGGTGCGCTGAGGCCGGTGCCGCGTTGGTCGATCAGCACCACATCGCGGCGGTTCGACACCCGCCCCATCAGGCGGCTGACGGTGCCGGCGAGCGTGATCGCGCTCTGCCCCGGGCCGCCGGCAAAGAAGAGCACCGGATCGGGCTTCTTGTTGCGCGCTGCCGCCGGCAGCACGGCGTAATGCACGTTGATAGCCGGGCCCGACGGCGCCGCGGGGTCGAGCGGCCGGGCCAGCTTGCCGCACCAGGCCTCGTACGCGACGCCAGGCAGGCGGCAGGGTTTCAGGTCGACAGGCAGCCCGCCAGGGGGAGTGGCCGCGGCCTGTGCGGGCATGGCCAATGCAGCCAGCGCGGCCGCCGCCAAGGCGGTGATGAGGGGTTTCAAGTGCATGCGGCGGATTCTCCCGGCCACGATGAAGGCGCGCAGCCTGCCGCGGGCGAATGGTCAATCCGAGCGACGAACGCCCGGGACGGCTGGTTCAGTGGAGCGCCGGATCAGCCGAGCAGCCGCTTCAACTCGCCGCTGGCGATCAGCTTGTCCAGGTCTTGCGCGCCACCCACCAGCGTGCCCTTGACGAAAACCATCGGAAAGGTTGGCCAGCCGGTCCACATCTTCAGCGCGGTACGGCGCCGCCAGCCCCCCAGGTAGCTGCCGTACTCCAGGTAGTGGGCTTCGACGCCGGCCTTGGACAGGGCCCGCAGCGCCTTCTTCGGCCAGGGGTTCATCGCCATGCCGACGACCACCACCGGGTGCGCGGCCATGGCCGCCTGCACCTCGTCGATCACGCTGCGGTGGTGGCCGGCGACAAAGCCACGGATCGCTGGGTGAACTTGCGCTTCGTCGAGCAGCAACCGCGGCATTCAGGCGTCCTTGCGGCCAGCCGGCTTCAACGTGGCTTCGCAGGCCGCGCGCTGGCCTTCGGCGTTGTCGAGCTTGCCGCAAACGCCGTCGAGTTGCAGCTGCAGCCGCTTCAGCACCGCGGCGTTCTTGCCGTCGGCGTTCCAGCTCAGCAGCTTGCTGCCGGCGCGCTGCAACGAGCGCGCGCTGCGGCCGTCAAATGCACCGGCATCCTTCGCCGCATCGGCCAGCAGCGCCGTCGCGGCCTTCTCAATGCGCGCGGCGTCCTGCGGCGCGAGTTCGATCAACGCGTTCAGGTAACCCGAACCCCATTGCAGGCGCGTTGCCGGGCCTTCGCTCTTGTCGAAGGCCTGCTTGTACCAGCGCAGCGCGTCGTCGGTGCGGCCGAGTTTGCGGGCGTTGCTGCCGAGCTGGCTCATCAGGTAGTACGGCGAATGGCTCTTCGTGAGATTGCTCTTCAGCAGCGCGTCGCTGTCGGCCCACAGCCCGGCCTGGCCCAGCGCGTAGGCGGCGGAGGTGATCACAGCCTGGCGTTCGTACCCGTCGGTGATCTCGCGGTCGGCGCGGGCGACGTGTTCGCGCACGTCCTTCAGCAGCGGCTCGGGCAGCTTGGCCTGCACGGTGCTCTTCGGGATGTCGACGCGGGCGAGCTGGATGCGGGCGATCAACGCGTCCATGCGATCGGCGCGGGCCAGCGTGGCGTCGGTCTCCAGCCGTTTGAGCGCAGCATCGAAGTTCTGCGCCAACGTTGCGCGGCCCTTCGAACCTTCGGCTTCCAGCGTGCGCACGATGTCGGCGGCGCCGCCGACCAGGATGTCGGCATGGGTCCGCGCCAGCGCGGGCTCGGCCAACACCCGCTGGACGCGTTCGCGCAAAGCCACGTCGGGCTTCAGGCCCTTGCCGTCGTCGCTGGCGGCAAGCGCCTTCAGCCACAGGCGCATCGTCGTTTCGCCGTCGCCAGCAGGGCTGGCCGCGGCCAGTCGGGCCAGCACGCCCGGCAGTTCGCCCTTCGGCACCAGCTGCTGCTCGTCGAGTTCCCACGAATAGAAGGCCAGCATGCGCCAGTCGTTGGCCGACAGCGTCTTGCCGCTGTTCGCATCGGCAAGAACGGCTTTCACCGGCCGGCCACCAGCCAGCCCCAGCGACAGTGCCGCCAGCACCTGCGGTGCATCGGCTTCGGCTGGCAGGCGGGTGATCTCGGCGCCGTCGGCCGTGTACAGCACCAGCGTCGGGTAGCCGCTGACCTTGAAGCGGCGGCCCAGCTTCTGCGCCCCCGGCCGGTCGCCATCGACGTGCACGGCGACAAAAGCCCGCGATTGCGCCGCGAAGTCCTGCCGGTTGAACAGCGTGGCCTTTAAGCGGTTGCACGGCGGGCACCAGGTCGCGCCCCAGTACAGCAACACCGGCTTCCTTTCGGCGCGGGCTTGGGCGAAGGCGCGGTCGATGTCGGCGTCGACCGCGGCGGTCAGCCAGGGCAGGTTGGTAGACGGCAGGCTGGGCGCGGCATGCAATGCCGGCGCGCCGGCCAATAGGCTGATGGCCAAAGTACAGGCGGCGAGCAGGGGCTTCATGGCGGCTCCATTCACGAAGAACGCGGGATTGTGCCGGTTGCATGGATTCGGGGAGCCCGCTCCGGCGAGGCCCTGGCCTAGCATTCGGGTTGTGATCCGTTCTGCATCGACTGCCCTGTTGCTCGCTGCCCATGTGCTGGCGCTTGCCCTCGCGCTGGCTGGCGCTGCTTATGGCGCCGACACCAACCCGAAGGCCGCCAAGTTCTACGAGGACGCGCTCGTTCGCTTCGAGAAGAAGGACATCGCAGGCGCGATCATCCAGCTGAAGAACGCGATCAAGGAAGACCGGAACATGCTGCCGGTCCACGTGTTGCTGGGCCGCGTGCTGCTCGCAGACGGGCAGGTCAACCCGGCCGAGGTGGCTTTCGACGAGGCGCTGCGGCTGGGCGTCAACCGCGCCGAAGTCGTCGTCCCCATGGCCGAGGCGGTGATGGGCCAGGCGCGGCCGAACGACGTGCTCGCGCAGGGCAGGTTCGCAGATGCCGGCTTGCCGGCGGGCGTGCGGGCGCAACTGCTGATCGTCAAGGCCAACGCATCGGCAGACATTGGCAACCCGCGCGACGCGATCCGCCTGGTCGAGGAAGCCCGGGCGCTGGACCCCTCGCGTGCCGAGTCCTGGATCGCCGAAGTGCCGATCAGGCTGCGCGCGCGCCAGTTCAAGGAAGCCCTGATAGCGGCCGATCGGGCGCTGGTGATGGCGCCCGACAGTTCCAACGCGCTCCTGCAGCGGGCCTCGGTCTCGCATCTCCAGGGCGATCTCAAGGGCGCCCTGTCCCACTACGACCGAGCGCTCAAGCTGGCACCGACGGCCACCGAGGGCCTGGTCTCGCGCGCCGGGCTGTTGATGGACCTCAAGCGTTTTGACGATGCTGCCAAGGACGTCGACGCCCTGCGCCGCGCCTCGCCCACCGACCCCCGCGGCGCCTACCTGGGTGCCTTGCTGGCCGAGCGGGCAGGCGACAAGGCGGCAGCGCGCGCAGCGCTGGCAGAGGTCACGGGCCTGCTGGATCCGGTACCGATCGAGTACCTGCGCTACCGCATCCAGTTCCTGATGCTGGGCGGGCTTTCCCATCACGGCCTGAACCAACCCGAGAAGGCGCGTCCCTATCTCGAAATGGTGTTGCGCCAGCAACCCGGCAGCGGCGTCGCCAAGCTGCTGGCGCAGATCTACCTCAAGGACAAGAGCTACGAACGCGCGATCGAGGCCCTGGACGGCTACCTTCGCGGCCACCCGGACGACATCCAGGCCATCCAGCTGCTCGCTTCGGTGCACCTGTCGCAGGGCCGTTATGCACGTGCGGCGCAGCTCACGGACGACGCGCTGAAAAAACGCGACGACCCGGCGCTGCGCGGCCTGCTGGGCCGCAGCCTGTTCGGCATCGGCAAGCTGCCTGACGCCGTGGCACAACTGGAGGCCGCATACAAGAAGGACCCAGGCCAGTGGCAGACCGGCGCGATGCTGGCTTCGTTGTACCTGGGCAGCGCACAGACCGAGCGGGCCATGGCCTTGGCCGAACAGCTCATAAAGGCCCAACCGCAGAACGCGGGCCTTTACAACCTGCTGGGCGCGGCCAGATACCAGAAGGGCGACGCGCCGGGTGCCCGCGCCGCTTACGAGCAGGCGCTGAAGCTGGCGCCCGATGTCACCGCGACCCAGATCAACCTGGCGCGGCTGGAAATCGAGCAGAAAGCCTACGACCCGGCCACCGCGCGCCTTAACACGCTGCTGACCAAAGAGCCGCAAAACGTGGGCGCCTTGCTGGAACTGGCGCGCATGGCCGAGAAGCGCGGGCTGACTGCCGACGCCCTGCGCTGGCTCGAGAAAGCCGACAGCGTCAGCGGCAACAACCTCCAGCCGGGGTTGCGTCTGGTCGACTTCCATCTCGAAGGCAACCGGCCGGATCGGGCGCGGGAGGTGATGAAGACCGTGCTGGGCAAGGCGCCTGACTCGCTGGTGGTCCTGCTGGCGAACGCGCGGGTCCAACTCGCCAACAACGAGGTGGTAGGCGCAAAGTCCTCGCTCAACCGGGCCGCGGCAATGGCCACCTTCGACCCTGCCAGCCTGGTGCAGGTGGCGACGCTGCAGCTCCAAGCCGGCAATGTCCCGGGCGCCGCGTTCGCGCTCGACAAGGCGCTGTCCGAACGGCCCGACCATCTGAATGCCCGCGCTCTGATGGCCGACGTCGACCTGCGCCAAGGCGAGCCGGCCAAGGCCGAGCAGCGCGCCCGCAGCATCATCGCCAGCCATCCCAAGCTCGGGGTGGGCCACGCGCTGCTGGGCGATGTGGCGCTGGCGCGCAACAACCGCGGCGCCGCGCTGGACGCCTACCGCCGCGCCCACGAGCTCGATCGCAACAGCGCAAGCCTGTTGCGTGTGTTCGCGGCCCTGGCCGCCACCAACCCGGCGGCAGCTGAGCAGCTGGCTGAACAGTGGCTGAAGACCCGCCCGACTGACGTGCAGGTCCGGCGTGCCCTGGCTCACGCCCAGGCCCGCGCCGGCAACCTGCCCGCGGCGCGCGCTGCCTTCGAAGCGCTGTTGAAGGCCGCACCCAACGACGCCGGCGGCCTGAACGATCTGGCCAACATCATGTTGATGCAACGCGACCCGGGCGCGCTGGCCGTTGCCGAGCGAGCGCTGGCGCTCAAGCCGGAACTGCCCTATGTGATCGGCACGGCCGGCTGGGCTTCGTTCCGTGCCGGCCAGCCCGACCGCGCGCTGCAGTTGCTGCGCGACGCCCGGCTGCGCGACCCCGCGAATCCCGACACCCGCTACTTTCTGGGGGCGGTTCTGGCCGACCGCGGGCGCGCTGCCGAAGCACGCGACGAACTTCAAGGCGCGCTCAAGGGCACCCGGGTGACGACTTACGCCAAGGATGCCGAGGCGCTCCTGAAAACCCTGAGGTAAGGGGTGGGCGAGGCTGTCGCGCCTCCTTACACTCCGCCTCACGCTGAACCAGTCGGCATCTGCAAGTAGTTGATCTGGCAAGCTTTCTGCGCCGCGGCCCGAATCTCGCTGGAGTTGATCCGACGGGCACCACGAGTGCCAGAGCCTTAGAGGACCTGATGATGAAACTGACCTTCTCCACCTGCACGGCCGCCGCGGCGCTGTCGATCGGGTTGTTTGCTGCGCCGGCTGCCTTTGCTCAGGGCACCTGGGATCTGGGTGGCAATGCGTGCAATCCGACCACCGGTACGCCGAACCAGGCGGTCTGCACGGTCGGCGCAGTCCAAGCCACGATCACCGGATGGGGCAATACCGGTTCAGGTACCGCCTTCGTGCAGCGCCAGCTCAACGACTACGACCCAAACGGGTTCGGCGCCGCGGTGATCGGTGGCAACGAAACCGGCACCCAGGGTCAGCACGGCTTCGACAACAAGGCGACGGGCTGCGGCGCGACGTCCGGCTGCGGTGGGTCCCAGGAATTCATGCTGATCAGCTTCAACAGCAAGGTCAACCTGTCGGCCATGTCGATCGGGTACTCCGATACCGACGCCGACATCTCGATCTACCGTTGGGACGGCAGCGGCACCGCGACGAGCGCGACCGGCACGGCCGGCGCCGGCTGGACCCTGGTGGCCAGCGAGGACGTCGATAACAACGGGAACGTGTTCGGAGTCAATGATTCCACCGCTACGCGCAACAGCAGCACCGCGACGAACCTGTACTCCAGCTGGTGGCTGATCAGCACTTACGTCGGCGGCGTTGGCGCCAACGGCTTGGACGCGACCCACAACGACGCCTTCAAGATCAAGGCCTTCACGGCCGGCGTCTGCGTGGGCGGCACGGTTACCGGCGGCTCCGGCGGCGGTACCAGCAACAACAACGGCGGTTCCTGCACCACCACGACGGGCGGCGCCCCAGAGCCCGGCTCGCTGGCCCTGGCCGGTCTGGCGCTGGCTGGCGTATTCGCCGCTCGCCGCCGCCCGGTGGCCACACTGCGCGCCGCCTGATCCGCGATTGTTCTCGCTCCACGAAGCCCGTCAGCCGCAAGGCGACGGGCTTCGGTCATTTTCGAAGTCGGTCTTTGCGGGGCGGGCCGCTTTCGGCCGCGGCCTTCACCGCACAGCCAGTCGCGTGACCTCTTCCGCCCAGGCCCACGCCGCTTCGGTGGCAGCGGGCAGCGCTTCGGCTTGGCCCCAGCTTCCAGCCAGGTGCAACGCCTCATCAGCATCACCGGCGTCGATCGCCGTCAGCAGCGCGAGCCGCGGCGCCAACGGGCCCTTTTGCTCCAGCAGCGCCTGGCGGGTCGCCTCGCCCAACCGGAACGGCTCCAGCGCCTGGGCCAGCGGGCGCTGCAGCAACGGCTCGATCAACGACAAGAGTCCCAGCGTGAAGTGGCTCCCGGCGTCGCTGTCGCCCTGGTCGCGGGCCAGCGTCTCCAGCAGCCGCCCGCGGGCCAGCGCCGCTTCCTGCAACGCACGCAGCGCCGGCCGGGACTCGGCGGCGGCCAGCAGCGCCACCGACAGCCAACGCCGAAGCTCGGCCCGGCCGAGCACCATCACCGCCTGATCGACCGACTCCACCCCGCGGGTCAGACCGATCGCCGGGCTGTTGGCATACCGAAGCAACTTCAGTGACAGCGCCACGTCGGCGCGGACGGCCCCAGCCAGCACCGACAGTTCGTGGTCCAGCGCCAGGTGGTTGAGCAACTCGCAAATGCGGTGCGCCGCCGCGCCCAGCGGCGCACTTCGGCTCGGCACTGCACTGCGCGCGAGGTCTCCGCCGACGAGCCAGAAGCCGGCGCCCAGCAGCCTTTCGACTTGGTCCAGCCGCGCCGGCCCGATCGACACCAGCCGCACGCCGGTACGCGCTTCCTGCCAGCGCTGGGCAGACAGCAACAGCGTTTCGGTGTCGCCGTCGATGGCCCGCAGGCAGACGAAATCGGTGGGTGGCGCTGCGGCCGGTGGGCCGTCAGAGACGCCCAGCATGGCCCCACGGCCGCGCAGCAGCGCCGCGTCGGCCGATGGCAGCATCCGCAGGTCACCGATGTGCAACAGGCAACCTTTGATGGTGGCCGCGGCCACGCTGCCGTGCGCCAGCATCGCCGCCGGCATATGGAGGAGTGCCAGCCGGCCCCCGCCGGCGATCGGCCGGGCGGCCGTCAGCAGCGCTGCGTGGTGGGCAGCCAATGCCACCGGGTTGCCGGCCGGTTCCAGTCGCCGTGCCAACGCCGGTGGCCAGAGCAGTTCGAACCCGGCAACCGCGCCACCCGCACCGACCAACGGGCGCCGAACGCCGAACGACGCCGGAACCGCCGACGGATGGGCGGCAGCGGCAGACGCGGCGGGCGCTTGCGCTGCCGGCATGGCCCGCGGCACCGCCGCAGGCGTGCCCCCGAACAGGCGACCCCACCAGCCCATCAGCCGGCGGCCGCCTGCCGCGCCGCGCCGCGCCCGTCACCCAGGGCGGCATCGGCATCTTCACCGAGCAGCCCCTGCGCTGCATCGTCGATCGACGGCTCGGCAGGGCTTCGGGCCAGCGACATCCAGACCACGAACGGCAGCTTCAACGGCCGCCGAGGCGCCGGCCGCACGACCCGCAACGCGTCGCGTCCGGCCAGCATCACGCCGTAGGTATCCGGCAACTCATCCGGCTCGCCGATGCCGTCGCGCAGCACGTACCAGCATTGGCTCGACAGCGCCGCATACGCCGCCCCCTTGTCGGCATGGCGCAGGTCGGACAGCAGGTCGGCGCGGCTGACCTTGACCTCGTGCACGATCGGCTCGACGTAATCCTCCATCGTCGTGTGGCGGATCGAAAACACGTCCGGCATCACCATCGCCCAGCGCGTGCGCCCTTCGTCGCCCGGCAGCGGTGCACGCAGGCTCAGCGTGCGCCAGACGACGCGGCCAGCGCGTTGCATGTCCAGCGCCACGCGCGAGACCAGCGCCTCGTGCGCATCGCGGCGGGCGCGGTTGTGTGCCAGCCCATCAGCCAGCGCCTGCAAGCCCCGGTCACTGACGAGCAGGGTCTCGCGCCCGTGCTCGTCGCTGCGGCGCAGCAGCAGCCCGGCAGCCAGCAACTCGATCTCCACCGTGTCGCGGCACGGCCAGCCGGCCGACCGCCACATGTCGCGCAGCCGCCGCCGGTACAGTGCCGGCAGCACCGGGGCGGCAGGCGCGCCGGGCTGGGTCACGCGACGACCTGCACGCCTTTCCAGAAGGCAAAGCGGCCGGCGATCTCGGCCGCCGCTTCCTTGGGCTGGGGGTAGAACCAGACTGCATCGGGGTTGGCGTCGCCGCCCACGAACAGCGTCAGGTAGCTGGCCTCGCCCTTCCACGAGCACATCGTCTTGGTGTTGCTGGACAACGTGAACTCGCGCTTCAGCGAATCGGCGGGGAAGTAGTGGTTGCCTTCGACGACCACCGTGTCGTCGCTCTCGGCCACGACGGTGCCTTTCCAGATGGCTTTCATCGGTACTCCTTTGGCGTGCTGGGCAGTTGAGCCGCGCGATGACCGCGCGGTGGAACGGAATCATCGCATCGCCTAAGCTGTTGCCCATGCTTTCACATCCCCGCGCTGTCGAGCGCATCGTCGCCGGCCAGGCCACCAGCGACGGCGCTGGCGTACGCCTGACGCGGCTGCTGACGCCCGACTTGCAGCGTCGTCTCGACCCCTTCCTGATGCTCGACATCTTCGGCACCGACAACCCCGGCGACTACATCGGCGGTTTCCCGGACCACCCGCACCGCGGTTTCGAGACGATCACGGTGATGCTGCAAGGCCGCATGCGCCACCGCGACAGCGCCGGCAACACCGGCCTGCTGGTGCCGGGTGGTGTGCAGTGGATGATCGCCGGCCGCGGCGTGATCCACAGCGAAATGCCCGAGCAGCAGGACGGCGCGATGGAAGGTTTCCAGCTCTGGCTGAACCTGCCGGCGGCCGACAAGATGCGCCAGGCGTGGTACCGCGATCTCCCCGATACCGAGATCCCGCGCTGGCAAGGCGACGGCGCTGAGGTTCGCGTGATTGCCGGCCAATGCCGCGGCGTGGCCGGCGCGGTGCAGCGCGACGGCACGGAGGCGACGCTGCTCGACGCGACGCTGGCGCCGGACGCGAGCCTCGATCTGCCCGTGCCGGCCGAGCACCACGCGTTTGTTGTCGTCTACCGCGGGCAGGCTTCCATCGGCACCACGGTGCTGGAAACCCGGCGGCTGGCCCTGCTGGCGCAGGACGCCGCCAGCGATGGCATTGCATTGAAGGCCGGCGCAGAAGGCGCGCGTTTCCTGGTGGTTGCGGGCCGGCCCTTGCGCGAACCGATCGCGCAGTACGGGCCTTTCGTGATGAACACGCAAGCGCAACTGGTGCAGGCCGTCGACGACTTTCGCGCCGGCCGGCTGGCCTGAGCGGTACAGGCCGCCGCGCTAGGCTGCCAGACAGATCTCCAGCTCTAGCGACAAGGGCATCAGATCGTCGGGCGGCACCTCGGTGGCGAGCAGCCCCCGTCGCAGATCATGACTGGAGTCGAACCAGCCGCAACCTGCGAATCCGTCGTCGGCTTCGCCCAGATGCGATGCGCGCGGCAACTGCCGCAATGGCGCCGGCCGGGCCGGGCGGGTGAACAGCAAGAACATGGCGGGCCTCCCGTGCTTTGGATGACCGGCATCGTGCGCATCGCTGCCCCGCTGCGCCATCACCACGGCGGCGGCACCCGTGCCCACCCCCCGGCCACACCCCCGACAGTGGGAGCGGTGGGACGGCCGGTCAGCCGAACGGCCGCACGCCGAACAGCGGGCCGTGGGCCCAGAACGCGAACAACGCCCAGGCCGCCAAGCCGACGACGACTGCCACCGCGGTCGGCCCGGCGCGGCCGGGTGGGTAGACCACGCCGGCAGCCCGATCCCGCGCGCGGGCAGCACGGAAGCTCAGCATCGCCCACAGCAGGAAACCGCCGAACAGCAGCAGGTCCGCCAGCGTGTTGTTGGCCAGCAGGTGCGCCAGCGCCCACAGCTTCACGCCAAGCACCATCGGGTGGTGCAGCCGGGCCTTGATCGCGTTCCCGGGCACGTAGGTCGCCACCAGGAGCACGAAGGCCGGGATCGTCAGCAGCGCAGCCAAGTGACGCGTCCACAGCGGCGCGCTCCACAGGACCACCGGCTGCTGCCGAGCCGCGCCATAGCCCCAGACGATGAGCGCCAGGCCCACGACCGACGCCACCGAGTACAGGCCCTTCCACGCGCCCGCGCCGCGCTGGGCGATGAAGCGGCTGCGCCACGAATCGGCAAAGACCCGCACGGAATGCACACCCAGGAAGAGCACCAGGCCGAGGATCAGCAGCGTCATGTCGATGTGTCGTGAAGCAAGGGAGTACCGATTGTGCGGCGGCCCTGCGGCCAAGCCGGGCGTCGCCGCTATCCTCGGCGCATGCAGAGCCTGCCGCAGGGTTTCAAGGCGCTGGTGCTGGGCCGCAGCGGCGCGATCGGCGCAGCGCTGATCGGCGCGTTGCGCGCGGACCCGCGCTGCGGCGGCGTGATCGGTCTGTCGCGCCAAGCGGGCCCTTCAGGGGAGCCGCCGCTGGACCTGATCGACGAAGCCTCGATCGCCGCCGCGGCCGCCTGGCTCGAACCCCACGCCCCGCTGCAGCTGGTCGTGATTGCGACCGGCGTGCTGGGCCTCGACGGAAACTCACCGGAAAAGCGGCTGGTCGACTTGGACCCGGCCCACATGTCACGCATGCTGGCCATCAACGCCATCGGCCCGGCGCTGGCCATCAAGCACTTGCACCGGCTGCTGCCGCTGCACGAACGCGCGCTCCTCGGCGTGTTGTCGGCGCGCGTGGGCAGCATCGGCGACAACCACAAGGGCGGCTGGTACAGCTACCGCGCCAGCAAGGCGGCGCTGAACATGCTGCTCCGCAGTGCCGCGGTCGAACTCGCACGGCAGCGGCCCTTGGCCGTGCTGGCAGCACTGCACCCGGGCACGGTGGCTTCGACGTTGTCGGCGCCGTTCGTGGCCGCGTCGGCAGCCACCCCGCCCGCCGACGCGGCGCGGAACCTGCTGAGCGTCCTCGACGGCCTGCCGGCAGAAGGTGCCAGCGGCAGCTTCTACGCCTGGGACGGCCTGCCGATCCCGTGGTGAACGGCAGGTCGGCCAAAATCCGGCCGCTTGCGTTGCCCACCGATCACGAACCCAACCGCAAACCCGCCATGACGACCCACCGTACCCGCACCCGCATCCGTTCGAGCCTCATTGCCCTGGGCCTGGCCGCCGCCGTGGCCAGCGCGTTCGCGCAGGGCGAATCCAAGGTGCTGAACATCTTCAACTGGTCGGACTACATCGCCGACGACACGATCAAGAACTTCGAGAAAGAGACCGGCATCAAGGTCCGCTACGACAACTTCGACAGCAACGAGACGCTGCACGCGCGGCTGGTCGCCGGCAAGACCGGCTACGACATCGTCGTGCCCGGCGCGCACTTCGCGAAGACGCAGATCCAGGGCAATCTGTTCCAGCCGCTGGACCGCACGTTGCTTTCGAACTGGAGCAACCTCGACCCGGCGCTGTCGGAGAAGCTCGCCCAGATCGACCCCGGCAACAAGTTCCTCGTGACCTGGCTGTGGGGCTACGTCACCGTGGGCATCAACACCGAGAAGGTCAAGGCCGCGCTGGGCGGCGCCGCGCTGCCCGCCAACCCGTGGGCGTTGATCTTCGACCCGCAGTACAGCAACAAGCTGAAGGGCTGCGGGATCAACGTGCTCGACTCGGCCAGCGAGGTGCTGCCCGTGGCCATGATCTACGCCGGCAAGGAACCCTTCAGCAAGACCGCCGCCGACTACGACGCCGCCAAGGCGGTGCTGGCCAAGGCACGGCCCAACGTCACCCGCTTCTCGTCGTCGGGCTATATCAACGATTTGGCCAACGGCCAGCTGTGCGTGGTGATGGGCTTCAGCGGCGACATCAACATCGCGCGCCAGCGCGCCATCGACAACAAGACCGGGCAGGCCATCCAGGCCCTCCTGCCGCCGACCGGCGGAACGCTGTTCTTCGACACCATGGCGATCCCGAAGGACGCCAAGAACGTCAGGAACGCACACCTGTTCATCAACTACATCCTGCGCCCCGAGGTGCACGCGTCGCTGACCAACAAGGTCTTCTACGCCAACCCGAACGCAGCTTCGAAGAAGTTCGTGAAGAAGGAAGTGGCCGAGAACCAGACCGTGTTCCTGGCCGCCGACGACGTGAAGAAGCTGGCCGTGCCCGACGCCGTGCCGCAGGACATCCGCCGGGTGCAGACGCGCGTGTTCACGGCCTTTAAGGCCGGCGCGAAGTAACCCGCGAGCCAAGCACCGAGATGATCGTCCGCCTATCCGCTGTGTTGTTCCTGCTGGCCGCGTTGGTGGCGGTGTATTTCTGGGCCGCCGTGAGCTGGAGCTACTCCAGTGGCGAGCGTGCCGGCTGGGTGCAGAAATTCTCCAAGAAGGGCTGGGTCTGCAAGACCTGGGAGGGCGAGCTGGCGCTCGTCTCTCTGCCGGGTTCGGTGCCGGAGAAGTTCTTGTTCACGATCCACGACGAGGCCGTGGCCGCGCGCGTAACCCAGCACGTGGGCAAACGCGTAGCCCTTCACTACGAAGAGAAGGTCGGCCTGCCGACCACCTGCTTCGGCGACACCAGGTACTTCGTCAGCAACGTGACGCTGAGCGATGAGATCCCGATCGCGACCGGGGTGGTGGTGCCGACGCGGGCGGCGTCAGCACCGCTGCCGCCTGCTCCGGTGGCACCAGCCCCCGCGCCGGCTGCATCGCAGTAGCCGTCCTGGCGTTCAGGCCGCCGAGTACCAGATCACCTTCTTGCGCGCGCCAACCCACTTTTCGTAGTTCTTCGCGAACAAGTCCTCGATGCGGTTGCGCTTGACCTTGAAGGTCGGCGTGATGAGGTCGTTGTCCACCGTCCACGGGTCCGTCATCAGCACCAGGCAGTCGAGCTGCTCGTGCGGGTCGAGCGTTTCGTTGATGGTTTTCAAGTGCACGGCGAGCGAGGTTTCCATCTCGGCGCGGCCCTCGGCGCTGCCGGCCTTCTTGGTGGCCTCGGGGTTCAGCATCAGCAGCGCCAGCGGCTGGCCGAGGTTGGCACCCGTCACGCAGCAGGCCTCGACGGCGTTGTGCATCACGAGCCGGTCTTCGATCGGCGCCGGCGCGACGTACTTGCCTTTGCTGGTCTTGAACAGGTCCTTCACCCGGCCGGTGATCTTCAGGTTGCCTTCGCTGTCGAGCGCGCCCTTGTCGCCGGTCTTGAGCCAGCCGTCGTCCGTCATCGCGGCGCGCGTGAGCTCGGGCTCCTTGTAGTAGCCCAGCATGAGGCAGCCGGCCTTCATCTGGATCTCGCTGGAGACCGGCTCCAGCCGGCACTGCACGCCGTCGTACGGCAGGCCGACGGTGCCCGGCCGCTGTTTGCCCGGCAGCGTGGCGTGGCTGACGCCGCAGTTCTCGGTCATGCCGTAGACCTCGACCAGATCGAGACCGAGCTTGTTGTACCAACGCAGCAGCTCCGGCGGCATCGGCGCCGCACCACCGGCGGCGAACTGGCACTCCTGCAAACCGAGTGCGGTCAGGATCTTCTTGCGCACGATGCCGCCGAGGATCGGAATCTTCAGCAGCCGGTCGAGCTTGGCCGGCGGCATCTTGGCGCCGATGCCCTGCTGGAACTTCACCCACAGTCGCGGCACGCTGAAGAAGACCGTGGGCCGTGCGCGCTGCAAGTCGGAGGTGAAGGTCTCCAGGCTTTCGGCGAAGTACACGTGCATGCCGGTGGCCAGGAGGCCGTGTTCGACCAGCGTGCGTTCGGCCACGTGGCTCAGCGGCAGGTAGCTGAGCATGCGGGCGCCGTTGTTGATGGCCGGCACGCGCTTCAGGCCCGACTGCACGCCCCAGGCGAAGGTGCCGAAGCTGTGCATCACGCCCTTCGGCGCACCGGTGGTGCCTGAGGTGTACATGATCGTGCCCAGCTCGTCGGCCGGGCGGACGATGTCGCCCTTCAAGGGTTCTGTCTTGGCGACGATGTCGTCCCAGCTGCGGTAGCTCTTGGCCGCATCGGCCGGCGCCAACGGCAGCGCGATGCAAGGCAAGCCCGCAGGGATGCCCGGCTTCATGCCTTCCCAGCCATCGAGCTTGCCGACGAACAGCAGCGCCGATTCACTGTGCTCGAGGATCTGGCGGATGGTGCCGGCGGCCAGCGTCGGGTACAGCGGCACCGAGACATGGCCTGCCATCCAGATCGACCAGTCGGCCATCAGCCACTGCGCCGTGTTCTTCGACAGCATGGCGATGCGCGAGCCGGCCGGCAGGCCCAGGCTCTTCAGGTGCGCCGCCATGCGGCGGGTCTGGTCGATCACCTCGCGCCAGGTGTAGTCGCGCACGGCGCCGCTGCCGAGCGGCTGCGTCAACGCGATGCGATCCGGGGTGGTCTTTTCCCAGTGGTACAGGCGCTGGAGGGCCAGCGATTCGGGGGCTACGTTCACGGCCATGGTGCGGGTCGGCCATGTCTAAGGGCCGATCAGTGTTCAACGAAGGATCGCCAGCCTAACCAAGGCCGCGCACGGCCGAAAGCAGGTCTTCCCTCAGGCGCGGCCGTGCGCGGCGGATTCCGTCAGCTGCTGCTCGACCTGCCGGACGGCGCGCTGGGTCAGCGTCGGGTCCAGATCGGCCTGGGCGGCGATCAACGGCAAGACATCGTCCAGCGTGGCCGGCGCCTGTTGCAAGCGGTGCACCAACACCGACAGCGCGCTGATCGGCCGCTTGGCCTGCGCTTCGGGCAGTTCAAGCGTCGCCTGCGCCGTCACGTGGTGGCGCACGCTGGCGACGGCGGCCGGACCCAGCCCCCAGCTCTCGCACAAGGCGGCACCGAGCGCGTCGTGGCTGACGCCGAAGCCGGTGTGTTCGAGCGCGGACAGCTCGGTGTCGTCGGACGCAGCGCGCAGCATCGCCCGGTAGTGGTCGCTGGCGTGGCGGAACAGCACCGCTTTGCCGCACTCCTCGAACAACCCGGCCGAGTGAGCGGCCCAGGCATCGAGCGCCAGACGCGAAGCCAGCACTGCCATCAAGCGGCCCCGCAACGCAGCGCGTTGCCACAACGGCTCGAGCTCGGGTGCGGGCGGGAAAGCGGCCCGCAGGCCCATCTCAAAAGTAACGGCCGCGACTTCGCGCATACCGAGGTAGGTCATGGCCTGCTGCACGCTCTGCACGCGCCCCTTGAGCCCGTACAGCGACGAGTTCACCGCTTTCATCACGGCCGCGGCCAGCGCCATGTCGCCTTCGATCAGTTCAGAGGCGGCTTGAAGGTTGATCTCGTCATCGGCCAGCAGCAGCGACAGCTTGACCAGAGATTGCGGCTGGGCCGGGATGTCGACATCGAGCGAGCGGAGTTCGGAATTCACGGACATGCGGGCCATCGTAGGCCGCTGCTTGCTGGCCGAAGCGACCAGCAACACGCGCAAAGACCCGCTATTCCCTGCGAACAGCGGGCCTGGAAAAGGAAAAAGCGCCGCTCTGGGCGGCGCTTCGTCCTTGTCTTCCGAAAGCCGCCATCGTGGGGCGGTCCGGCTCATCCGTCTTCGTCTTCGGGCCGTGCTCGGCCGCTCATGTCTCCTCGGGCCCTATCCACACACGGATGGCCATCAGCCCCGTGTTGCGTGGCGCGAATCTAGCGAGCGCGCCGGCTCCGGGCATCCGGACTAACCCGCCGCCGCTTGCACACCGCGTCACCGCGTGACATGGCTGGCCAGCACCGGGAACAGCTTGACGAGCCCGTCTGCCAGCAGCTCGACCGCCATGGCGGCAAGGATCAGCCCCATCAGCCGGGTCATGACGTTGATGCCGGTGCGCCCCAGCACCTTGCCGATGCGGCCACTGGCCGAGAAAACTGCCCAAATGATCAGACCGATCACGACCCCGTAGCACACCAGCACGCCGATCTGCCACAGGTACCGCGTTTTCTCGGCGTAGATGACCATCGTCGAGATCGTCGCCGGGCCGGTCAGCAGCGGAATCGTCAGCGGCACCACCGCGATGCTGGCACCGGCGTCGACCTTCTCGGCGCCATCGCTCAAGTCGCTCGGCTTGCTCTCAGCCGGGTGGGCGTTGAGCATCGACAGCGAGCTGATCAGCAGCAGCGTGCCGCCGCCTACCTGAAACGACGCCAGCGAGATGCCGAAGAATTCGATCACCTTGAGCCCGGCGACCGCGCTGACCGCGATGACGACGAAGGCCGAGAACGAGGCAACCCGGATCGTGCGCTGGCGCTCGGCCTTAGAGAAGTTCTGCGTGAAGTGGATGAAGAAGGGCACGACCCCGATCGGGTTGACGATCGCCAGTAGCGCAATCAGCGGCTTCAACAGGTCCATGGGGCGATGATCACCGCGATACAGACCCGACGCGTCGGACTGCCACCGCGCCGCAGGCAGCGCGGACGACTAGGGTTAGCCCGGGGGCATCAAAACAACATCTGACGTCGCGCGTCTTTACACCGCCGGCCGGCTGAAACTCATAATACCGAGTCTGTGTCTGGCAGCCGCACCTTTTGCCTGATGGGTTCACGCAGGGTTGATGCTCCACATGGTTATTCTGGTTCTTGATTGAGGGCTCCCCGTGGGAAACAAACTTTACGTCGGCAACCTGGCCTACTCAGTGCGCGACGATTCGCTGCAACAGGCCTTTGGCCAATTTGGTACTGTCAGTTCGGCCAAGGTCATGATGGACCGTGACACCGGCCGCTCGAAGGGCTTCGGCTTCGTCGAGATGGGTTCTGATGCCGAGGCCCAAGCCGCCATCAACGGCATGAACGGTCAGGCCCTTGAAGGCCGGGCGATCGTCGTTAACGAGGCACGTCCGCGCGAAGAGCGTCCGGGCGGCTTCGGCGGCGGCGGCGGTGGTAGCCGCAGCGGCGGCGGTGGCGGCGGTTATGGTGGCGGTGGCGGCGGCTACGGTGGTGGCGGCGGCACGGGCGGCGGTGGCAGCGGCGGTGGCGGCGGCCGCAGCCCCTACGGCGGTGGCGGCGGTGGCGGTGGGCGCAGCCCCTACGGCGGTGGCGGTGGCGGTGGCAGCCGCGGTGGCTATGGTGGCGGTGGCAGCGGTGGCAGCGGCGGCAGTGGCCGCGGCGGTCAGGGCTACTGATCGCGTAAGGCCGACGCGTGATGCGCCGGCTGAATAGAAAAAAGCGCTGCGGCAACCGCCCAGCGCTTTTTTCATGGGCGCGCGACCGGCGCCGCGTCAGTATCGATCGGGCCGCAGCACCTGCACGACGCTGAAGTACATCGCCACGCCGTAGTTCGCCGCGTAGGTCGAGAGCACGTGCTCGGCGATGCGGTCGGCAACCGCCTCGTCGCACAGCACCTTGACCTCAATGGTCCGGTCGGCTTCCCAGGCCCCTTCACGAACCCCTTCCCGACTAGCGCCGTGGACATCCGCCACCGTCCAGGCCTGCGCGCCGCGCTGTTGGACGTCGCGCAACAGGTTCTTCTCCAACACCGCCTCGGTGACGATAACGAGCAGTGTCTTGGGGTGCTTGTCGATGCTCATGTCGTCAGGCTCCGAGCCAGGTGGATGTAAAGCGGGATGCCGACCACGATGTTGAACGGAAAGGTGATGCCCAGCGCCGCCGTAAGAGACAGCGCCGCATTGGCCTCTGGCACCGCCATGCGCATCGCCGTCGGTGCGGCGATGTAGCTGGCGCTGGCCGACAGCGTTGCCAGCAAGGCCACGCCACCGGTCGACAAGCCGAGCAGCACCCCCACGCCGGCGCCGGCCAACGCCAGCAGCGGCGGCGCGCCCAGACCGATGACGAACACCGCCACGCCGAAACGCCGCACCTCGGCGAGTCGGCCGCCCGCCACCAGCCCGAGTTCGAGCAGGAACAGGGCCAGCACGCCCTTGAACGGGTCGACAAACACCGCCTTGATGGGCGCCGTGCCCGCTTCACCGGCCACCGCACCGATCAACAGGCCACCCAGCAACAACAGCACGCTCTTGCCGAAGAGGACGTCGTGCAAGAGCCCGCGCCAAGACCACGAGCGCGCTGCCCCGGCGCCGGTTTCACGACGCGCCGCCCAGCGCGCCAGCAGGATGCCTGCGATCAGGCCCGGCGCCTCCATCACCGCCACCCACAACGCCGCGTGGCTCTCATAGGCGATGCCCTCGCGCGCCAGCGCTGCGGTAGCGACCGCAAAGGTGACGACGCTGACCGAGCCGTAGTGCGCCACCAGCGCTGCGGCATCGGCGCCATTGAGCCGCAGCGCGCGGGCCAGCGGAAACATCACGAACGGAATGACGAAACCCAGCGCCATGCACGCGAATACCTGTGGCGCCAGCGCGGCCAGCGGCTGCTTGCTGAGTTCGACACCGCCCTTCAAGCCAATCGCCACCAGCAGGTAGATCGAGAGCGTCTCGTACAGCGCCTCGGGCAGCCGCAGGTCGCTCTTGACCAGGCGCGCGAAGACGCCGAGCAGGAAGAAGTAGACGACAACGTCGATCAAGAGGGGTCGGCGCCTGGTCCGCCCGGCCGCCGCGACTTGCGCCCGCGGTTGGCGACGATGCGATCGAACAGCGGGTCCGGCAGCAACCGCATCAGTTTGGCCACCACCCCCATCTGCCAAGGAATGACGCGCCAGCTGGTGCCGGTGGCGATGGCCTTCGCAGCCTGCTCGGCGAAACGCTCGGCGCTCATCTGGAACGGCATCGCGTAGGGGTTCCTCGCCGTTAGCGGCGTGGCCACGTAGCCTGGCAGCAGCGTCACCACCTTCACGCCGAACGGCCGGAGCTCGCCCCGCAGGCTCTCGCAGTAAGCCACCACCGCGGCCTTGCTGCCGCAGTACGCGCCATGCCCGGGCAAACCGCGGATTGCCGACACACTGGCAATGCCCACCAACGTGCCGCTGCGCCGTTCGCGCATGCCATGAACGAACGGGTGGAAGGTGGCCGCCATACCGGTGTTGTTGAGAGCGAACAGGTCGCGCATCACGTCGATGTCGGCCCGGTACGCGGTGTCCATGCCGACACTCATGCCGGCACTGGCGATGACGACGTCGGGCAGGCCCTGCCTGGCGATGCACGCTGCGCCTGCGGCCACGATGCTGTCTACCACCGCGACATCGGCGCCGTAGACCTCGCAGCGCCCCGCGGCCAGACCCAGCGATGCCGCCCAGGCCCGCATCTCGGTGCTGCGGCGCGCGGCCAGCGCCAGCCGCCAGCCGGCCCGTGCGTAGTGCGCCGCCAGCGCCTGGCCAATGCCGCTCGAGGCCCCGGTGATGAAGACCAACGGAGCGCCCATGCTCAGCGTGCAGCCCGTGCGCGTGGAGGCAGCGTCACCCGCAGCGGGCCGGTGACGTCGAGGCGACGCGATGCGTTGTCGTAGCGCATCGACGCGCCGCGCATCTCGTTGGCACCCCAGAGGACCAGCACCGGCTGCGTCGAGACGACCTGCTGCGCATCGACACGCAACAACAGCGCTTCGCCGCGCATCACCAGCGTCTCTTCGCCCTCGGCCTGGCTGGTGACTTCGGCACCGCCCATCAGTTGCACCTCGCTGCCGTCACCGGGCGCCACCGCCTTCCTGGCCTGGGCCAGCGTGATACGCCCGTCGGGTGCGATGGCCCGGATCGAAACGGTGTCGATCTCGATCCGGTCGGTCGCCGGGTAGTGATGCATCTGGGCCCCTTCGATCCGCAGCTTCAAGCGCCCCGCCGCGTCGAAGCGTTCGAGCGCGAAACTGCTCATGCTGTAGTCAGGCTCGGTGCGCAGGGCCGCCTCGGGCGCGGCGCCCGCGGGTTGCGGCGAGTTCTTCACCAACCACCACGTGGCCAGGGCCAGCAGCAGCATCAACAACAGCGGCAGGTAGGCCGACAGCGCATCGCGCAGCCGGTGGTTCCACGGCGCCCGCCGGCGCTCGACAGCGGGCCGCGCCGTGCCCAGCGAGATCGGGACCTCGGGCAGATCAGGCAGGTGCAGCTCGACGGTCATGGGTGCCGCCCAAGGCTTGCGGTCGGTCCCGCAAAACGGGATTGAGCCCTCGGGAGACCGTCGGTGCTCACATCCCGTCCAGCGTCTGCAAGTGGCCTTGTAGAAGGTCGCCGTAGCGTCCGGCCGCCATCAGCAGCAGGTCGCAGAACTCGCGCGCCGCGCCGTAACCACCGGCGTTGGCCGTGACGTGGTGCGCCACCGCCTTGACCTCGGCGTGTGCGTTGGCCGGCGCGCAGCCGAAACCCGCGCGCAGCAGCAACGGTAGGTCCGGCCAGTCGTCGCCGATTGCCGCGACCTCCGGCCAGGCCAGGCCGAGCGATGCCAGCAAGCCCTCGGCCGCCGCCAGCTTGTCGTGGGCGCCATAGACCGCGTGCTGCAGCTTCAGGTCCGCGACGCGCCGCCGCACGGCGGCCGAATCGCGCCCGGTGATCACCAGCGGCTCGATACCGCCCTGCCTCAACAGCTTGAGTCCATGTCCGTCGAGCGTGGCGAAGGCCTTGACGGTCTCGCCGTGTTCGCCGATGTAGATGCGGCCGTCGGTGAGAACGCCGTCGACGTCGAAGATGGCCGCCTTCATCGCCAGCGCCGGGCCTTGTGCGCGCAGCAGCAGTTCGGGCGGGAAGCGCAGTGCAGCTCGGAGGGGGGTAGTCACAGCGACGGACAGCTTTCGGGTGAGCTCTGGCGAGGCTGGCAAGCCTGAGCCCTCGAATAGGATCAGGTCATTCTAGGGACCGTATGGCCAGCACCCTCGAGCTCGTCCTGCTCTATCTCGTGGCCGCGGTGCTCGGCGTGGTGGCCTGCCGCTCGCTGAAGCTGCCGCCGACCCTGGGTTACCTCGTCGTCGGGGTGCTGATCGGGCCCAACGCGCTGGCCTTCGCACAGAACAGCGAAGCCGTAGCCTACCTGGCCGAGTTCGGCGTCGTGTTCCTGATGTTCGTGATCGGGCTCGAATTCAACCTGCCCAAACTGAGGAGCATGCGCACGCTGGTCTTCGGCCTGGGTTTGTCGCAGGTCGGGCTGACGATGGTCGGCACGCTGATGGGCCACGCGATGCTGGCTTGGGCCTATGGCGCGTTCACCGGTCAGACCTGGCAGATGTCATGGCAAGGTGCGGTCGTTCTCGGCGGCGCGATCGCGATGAGCTCGACCGCCATCGTCGTCAAGCTCATGGGCGAGCGGCTGGAGCTGGAGTCCGAGCACGGCCGCCGCATCATCGGCGTGCTGTTGTTCCAGGACTTGGCCGTGGTGCCGCTGCTGGTGGTGATTCCGGCGCTGGGCGGCAGCGGGCAGCAGATGCTCACCGACCTGGCCTGGGCCGCGCTCAAAGCCGTGGCGCTGCTGACCTTGCTGCTGGTCGGCGGGCAGCGGGTGATGCGCTGGTGGCTGACGCTGGTGGCACGCCGCAAGAGCGAAGAGCTGTTCATCCTTAACCTGCTGCTCATCACGCTCGGCCTGGCGTGGATGACGGAGCACGCCGGGCTGTCGCTGGCGCTCGGCGCCTTCGTCGCCGGCATGCTGGTGGCCGAGACCGAATACAAGCACCAGGTCGAGACCGACATCCGGCCCTTCCACGATGTGCTGCTGGGCCTGTTCTTCATCACCATCGGCATGAAGCTCGACTGGCGGCCGGTGCTCGACCAATGGGCACTGGTGCTGTTGCTGACCCTGGGCCCGGTGCTGGTCAAGTTCGTGCTTGTGGCGGCGCTGGCGCGCGCCTTCTCGGCCTCACCGGGTGTGGCGCTGCGCACCGGGCTGTACCTGGCGCAAGCCGGCGAATTCGGCTTCGTGCTGCTGACGCTGGGCGCTGAACGCGGCCTGATCGCGCCGCAGTGGATGAGTCCGGTGCTGGCCAGCATGGTGCTGTCGATGCTGGCCACGCCATTCCTCATCATGTACAGCAACCGCATCGTCAACCGGCTCAGTTCGAGCGACTGGCTGATGCAGTCGGTGGCACTGACTTCGATCGCCAAACGCGCCATCGCCACCGAAGGCCACGTGATCATCTGCGGCTACGGCCGCAGCGGGCAGTCGCTGGCGCGGCTGTTGGCGGCCGAGGGCATGCCGTACATGGCACTGGACCTCGACCCCGACCGCGTGCGCCAGGCCGCCGCCGCCGGGCAGAGCGTGGTCTTCGGCGACGCGGCGCGGCTGCAGAGCCTGATGGCCGCCGGCCTTGCGCGCGCCGCGGCTGTCGTCGTCAGCTACCACGACACACCGTCGGCGCTCAAGATCCTGGCGCAGGTGCAGGCCCACGCGCCGCGCGTGCCGGTGGTCGTGCGCACGGTCGACGACACCGACATCGACAAGCTCAAGGCCGCCGGCGCCACCGAGGTGGTGCCCGAAGCCATCGAAGGCAGCCTGATGCTGGCGGGCCACGCGCTGGCGCTGGTCGGCGTGCCGATGCAGCGCGTGATCCGCATCACCCGCGATGCGCGGGATGCACGCTACGGCCTCTTGCGCGGCTACTTCCACGGCGCCGATGACGACACGGTCGAAGAACTGAGCCAGGCGCGGCTGCGCAGCGTGACGCTGCCGAATGCGACGCCGTGGGCCGGGCGGCGGCTGGACACGCTGGCACTGGAAGCCATCGGCGTCAGCGTGGTGTCGGTGCGCCGGGCCGCCGGCGGTGTCGTCGCGGCGCATGTCGACCTAACACTGGGCAGCGGCGACACGCTGGTGTTGAGCGGCCTGCCGGGCGCCTTATCGCTGGCGGAGGCCAAGTTGCTCGACCCGGCGTGAGGCGGCACGCAGCGGCATGCGGCGGCACAAGGCGGCAAAACCGGCCGCGCAGCCCTGGCTTTGCGGCGGCTCAAACGGGTAGCGGCGGCCGACACCATCATCGCCAGCGAACAGCCGCCACCGAATGAAGGACGTGCCCATGAACGAACCCACCCCGCACGTACCCGCATGCGCCCTGCTGCCGCGTCGCCGCGTGCTGCACGCTGGCGCCGCCGCGCTGCTGGCCGCAGCACCGTTCTACGCGCAGGCCGACGAGGGCGTGGCGGCTCGGCTGCGCGAAGGCGGCGTCGTACTGGCGCTGCGCCACGCGCTGGCGCCGGGGACTTTCGACCCGCCGGGCTTTCGCCTGGGCGACTGCACGACGCAGCGCAACCTCAACGACGAAGGTCGCGCGCAGGCGCTTAGGCTAGGGCAGTGGGCCAAGGCCCGGCAGCTGCTGCCGACCCGGGTGCGCAGCAGCCCGTGGTGCCGCTGCATGGAAACCGCGCAAGGCGCGTTCGGGCAGGCCGAAGCATGGGACGCGCTGGCCTCGCCGGCACGAGCCGACAGCGCCTTGCGCGAGCAGCGGCTTGCCGTTTTGCGCACCGCACTGCGCGCGGTGCCGAGCGGGCGCTTCGAAGCGTGGGTCACGCATCAGTTCGTGCTGCAAGACCTGGCTGGTGTCAGCACGGCCTCTGCTGAGGCGCTGTTGCTCGCGCCCGGCAAGGACGATTCGGCGGTCGTGGTGCTGGACCGCGCCACCTTGTACTGAGCCTTCCGCCGCCCGTTCGCGCCGGCGGCCAACCGCTGTCACTTGCCAATGCAAAAGCGGCCGAAGATCTCGCCGAGCAGTTCTTCGGTGCCGAACTGACCGGTGATCTCACCCAGTGCGCGGTGCGCCAGCCGCAGGTCTTCGGCCAACAGGTCGAGCGCCGTATCGGCAAGCGCAGCGTTCGCTTGCGCCGCACCCACGTGCGCCAGGCAGCGCTGCAACGCGTGGACGTGGCGCGTGCGTGCGATGAACAAGCCCTCGGGCGCCGCCTGCCAGCCCGCCACCTCGAGCAGCGCGCGACGCAGCGTGTCCAGGCCTTCGCCCGTGCGGGCGGACAAGTGCAGCGTTTCGGCCGGCGCGGCCGCAGATGCCGCGGTCAGCAGATCGGCCTTGTTCCACACCTCCAGCCGCGGCAGACCCTGCGGCAACCGAGCCTCGATCGCCGCATCGGCGGCGTCGTAGCGGGCTTCACCGCGCCGCGAAAGATCGCGCAGGAACAGCACCGTATCTGCCTCGTCGATCGCCTGCCAGCTGCGCTCGATACCGATGCGCTCGACCTCGTCGGTCGATTGCGCCGCATCGCGCAGCCCGGCCGTGTCGGTGATGTGAAGCGGCACGCCGTCGATCTGGATCTGCTGGCCGATGCGGTCGCGCGTGGTGCCAGGGATCGGCGTGACGATCGCCAGCTCAGCCCCGGCCAGCGCGTTGAGCAACGAGCTCTTGCCGACATTGGGCTGCCCGGCCAGCACTACTCGCAGGCCCTCGCGCAGCAGCGCGCCCTGGCGGGTGCGAGCCAGCGCGCGGGCGACGGCGGCTTCGATGCCGTCCAGCCGCTGCCGGGCGCGCGCACCCTCCAGGAAATCGATTTCCTCTTCGGGGAAGTCGAGCGTAGCTTCGACCAGCGTGCGCAGCTCGACCAACTGCGCCGCCAGTCCATCGATCTCCACCGAGAACGCGCCCCCGAGCGAGCGGGCGGCCGAGCGCGCGGCGGCTTCGGTGCTGGCATCGATCAGATCGGCGACGGCTTCAGCCTGCGCCAGGTCCATCTTGTCGTTGAGGAACGCGCGCTCGGTGAACTCACCCGGCCCGGCCAGCCGCAGCCCAGGCATCGCCTCCAGGCAGCGCGCCAACAGCAGTTGCAGCAGCACCGGCCCGCCGTGAGCTTGCAGTTCGAGCACGTCCTCGCCGGTGTAGGAATGCGGGGCTGGAAAGTGCAGCGCCAGGCCGGTGTCGAGCGCCGAGCCATCGCTGGTCCTGAACGGCAACAAGGTCGCCACGCGCGGCGCCAGTGTGCGCCCACAAACGGTATCGATCAGGGCCGACAGGTCGCGCCCAGAAGCGCGCACGATGCCTACCGCGCCGCGCCCGGGAGCGCTGGCGATGGCAACGATGGGCTCATCGTGATGGGCGGGCAGGGGCATGGCCGCGAATTGTCCGGGCTTCGGGCCCCTGCCGATGAATGGCGCGGGTGGAGCGGCGTTCGGCAGCTTCGCAGTTGCCTTGCGCCTGGACCTCCAGAGCCGGCTTCGTGGAGAAGCCGGGTCGCCCGCATACCGGCATGTTCGGCAGCCGGAACGCCGCTCTCAACCCTCAGTCGGGGGACGACCGTGCGTTTGGCGTGCGCAAGTCACGCCAGCGGTCGAACGAAAGTCACCGGCCGCTCACTTGCCCAAGACGCCGAGCTGCTTGTTGATCCACCACTGCTGGGCGATCGACAGGATGTTGTTCGTCAACCAGTACAGCACCAGCCCGGCCGGGAAGAAAAAGAACATGAAGCCGAAAGCCAGCGGCATGAACCACATCAGCTTGGCCTGCATCGGGTCCGGCGGGGTCGGGTTGAGCCACACCTGGAACAACGACGAAGCCGTCATCAGCACCGGCAGGATGAACCACGGGTCCTTGGCCGACAGGTCGGTGATCCAGCCGATCCACGGCGCGTTGCGCATTTCCACGCTGGACAGAAGCACCCAGTACAGCGCGATGAAGAACGGCATCTGCACCACGATCGGCAAGCAGCCACCGAGCGGGTTGACCTTCTCTTCCTTGTAGATGCGCATCATCTCCTGTTGCATCTGCTGCGGCTTGTCCTTGTAGCGTTCACGCATCTCGGTGACCTTGGGGCCGATGGCCTTCATCTTGCCCATGCTGCGATAGGCTGTGGCATTGAGCCAGTAGAACGCGATCTTCAGCAGCACCACCAGCGCCACGATCGCCCAGCCCCAGTTGCCAAGCGCAGCATGCATCTTGTCGAGCAGCCAGAACAGCGGCTTGGCGAGCACGGTGAACCAGCCATAGTCCTTGACCAGGTCCAGCCCCGGCGCCAATTCAGCGAGCTTGTTTTCCTCCTGCGGGCCGACGAACAGGGTGGCCTCGTGGACCTTGCTGGCGCCCGGCGCGACCTCACCCAGCGGCAGCACCATCGCAATCGTGTAGTGCTCGGGTGTCCCGCCCGCGGCGGTGATCGCCGCGGTGCGGAATTCGCGCTGCGCATTGCCGGGCACCAGCCAGGCCGACGCGAAGTAGTGCTGGACCATGCCGATCCAGCCGTTGTCGGCTGCCTTGTCGTGCTTGGCGTTGCCCTTGCCGATGTCCTTGAAGTCGATCTTGCTGAACTTGTTGGCGTCGGTGTACATCGCCGGGCCGGTAAAGGTGAAGTAGAAGCTCGACTCGCCTTCGGGCGGCGTGCCGTCGCGCGCCAGCTGCAGGTACAGCTGCGGGGTCAGCGCCGTGCCGCCCTGGTTCGACAGCTCATGCTGCACGCCCACCGTGTACTGGCCGCGCTTGAAGGTCCAGGTCTTTGCAAGCTTGGCGCCGTCCTGCAAGGGCGACTCGAACCGCAGCGTCAGCTGGTCCACGCCGGCCGCCAGCGTGCGCTCACCGGGCTGCGGGCTCATCGGCGTCAGGTGGTTGGGCAGCGCGACACCGCTCTGGCTGGTGATCAGCCCGGTCTGCGCGAGGTACAGCCGCTTGGCGCTCTGGTCGAGCAGCACGACGTTGCGGCTACGGTCGTTGTGGTCGCGGTAGTTAAGCAGTTCCAGGCGCACCAAGGTGCCACCCTGGCTGTCGAAGGTGGCTTTAAGGATGTCGGTTGTGATGGTGACTTGCTCGCGCTGCGGCGGCGCGGCCTGGGCGGTCGGCGGCACCGCACCCGGCAAGGCACCAGGCACTGCGCCGGCAATGGCGGGCGCCGGGACAGCGCCCGGCGCAACGGCAACGGCCGACGCACCCCCGGCGGCGGGCGCCGCCCCCGCGCTGGCGGCGGGCCGCGCCGTACCGCCGAACAAGGTCGGTTGCCCGGTGTGTTTGTTCCACGCATCCCAGAGCAGGACGAGCGACATCGTGAAGACCACCCACAGCAGGGTGCGGCGCATATCGGTCATGGGTGCTTTCCAGCGCGGGTGTTCGAGAGGTCCGGCGACAAGTCCGGGGCCGGAGATCCGGCGAATGTGCTGGGTACGGGGTCGTGGCCGCCGGCGCACCAGGGGTGGCAGCGCAGCAGGCGCCCGCAGCCCAGCACGCTGCCGCGCACGGCGCCGTGCCGCTGCAGCGCCTGCAAGGTATAGGCCGAGCAGGTCGGCTCGAAACGACAGGTGTTGCCAAGCCAGGGCTTCAACAGCAGCCGGTACGCGCGCACGGCCAGGACCAGCGCTTCACGCGGCCAGTCGGCTGGCCGCAGAAAAAGCGAACTTGTCATGCCGTTGCGGCCGCGCGGGCGAGCAGCCCGTCGAGCTCGCGCCGGGCCGCATCGGCCAATGCCGACGAAGCCGCCGAGACAAACAACTTCGGCGCGAAAGCGGACCGCAACCGGACCAGCCACAACCCCTGGGGTAGGACCCCGGCGTGGCGCTCGATGGCGCTGCGGATCTGCCGCTTGAGCAGGCTGCGGGTCACGGAACGCCGCGCGTGGCGCTTCGGCACGACACAGCCGATCCAGACGGCATCGGGCAAGTTATCCACATGTTGTGGCCGAACTTGTTCATCGTCTGTTGATAACTTCGAGGTTTTGGCGTTGGCGGGCCGCCGGGCGGGCGATGACGGTTCACTTGCCAAGTGGTGGACGGCGAAGTGAGCGCTTCGCTCTTTGGCGGACGCCTCGAGCAAGCGCACGAAGTCCGCCTTGTGGTTGAGCCGCCGCACGGGCGGCGGCACCGGTGCGCAGGCGCCGTCCAGCGCCACGCGAAGGCTCAGACGGCCAGACGCTTGCGGCCCTTGGCGCGGCGCGCGTTGATGACGGCGCGGCCGCCACGCGTCTTCATGCGCACGAGGAAGCCGTGCGTGCGTGCGCGGCGAATCTTCGACGGCTGGTAGGTGCGTTTCATGGCCATGGCTGTACTTTCGGGGGAGGCGTTGGGGTGGTGCAGATGACCCGGCGCGATCCGGGAAACCCACGATTACAGCAAAAAGGCCTTTTCCGGTCAAACACTTGCACCATTTTCCGCGCGGGCCTGCCACGTTGCGGCCCGGCATGGGTTGCGCCGATCCCGCTTGACGCGGCTGCCGATAGTGTGGATAACTGCTGTCCGCCGACCCCGAGGGACGAGGTCAATGGCGGCTCCTAGAAGAAGATCTCCACAAAATGAGCCTTGACCTTTGGGATCGCGCTTGCGCGATGCTCGCCACCGAACTGCCCGAGCACCAGTTCAACACTTGGATCCGCCCGCTGCAGGCCGCACCAGCCCCTGCCACGACCGCCGGTGGCGGCGACACGGTGAACGTGTGGGCGCCGAACCGCTTCAAGCTCGATTGGATCCGTTCGCAATATGCCGGGCGCATCGAGGCCGTGCTGGCAGAACTGGCCGGCCGGCCGATGCGGCTGGAACTCAGCCTGGCGCATCGCCATGATCGCGCTGAGACCGCCGACGCGATGGCCGCGTCAGGCGAGGGACGTCTGGCAGATGCCGCCGCCCAGGCCAGGCGCTACGGCACGCAAGCCCTCCCCACCCATGCGCTGGCCGCGTTGAAGATACCCGCCGACGCCCGCCCGCGGTTCGACGGGCCGCCCGTTGCGGGTGCTGCACCAGGCCCGGCGCCACTGCCGCGCCACCTGCCGCCGGCAGCCACCAGCCACAAGCTCAACGCGGCGCTGACCTTCGACAACCTCGTTGCCGGCCGCGCCAACCAGATGGCGCGCACCGCCGCGCTGCACGTAGCCGGTGCGCCCGGCGCCATGTACAACCCACTTTTCATCTATGGCGGCGTCGGCCTTGGCAAGACGCACCTGGTGCATGCGGTAGGCAACGCACTGCTGAAGGACCACCCGAGCGCACGGGTGCTGTACCTGCACGCCGACCAGTTCATCAGCGACGTCGTCAAGAACTACCAACGCAAGACCTTCGACGAGCTGAAGGCTAAGTACCACAACCTCGACCTGTTGCTGATCGACGACGTGCAGTTCTTCGCCGGCAAGGACCGCACCCAGGAGGAGTTCTTCAACGCCTTCGAAGCGTTGCTGGCCAAGCGGGCCCACATCATCATGACCAGCGACACCTACCCCAAGGGCCTGGTCAACATCGACGAACGGCTGACGAGCCGTTTCGACGCCGGGCTGACGGTATCGATCGACCCGCCCGAACTGGAAATGCGGGTCGCGATCCTGATCGCCAAGGCCAAGGCCGAAGCCACCGAGATGCCCGAGGACGTGGCCTTCTTCGTCGCCAAGAACGTGCGCGCCAACGTGCGCGAGCTCGAAGGCGCCTTGCGCAAGGTGCTGGCCTACAGCCGTTTCACGCACAAGGATATCAACATCACCCTGGCGCGCGAGGCGCTGAAGGATCTGCTGTCGATCCAGAACCGGCAGATCGGGGTCGAGAACATCCAAAAGACGGTGGCGGACTTCTACAAGATCAAGGTCGCCGACATGTACAGCAAGAAGCGGCCGGCCTCGATCGCCCGGCCGCGCCAGATCGCGATGTTCCTGGCCAAGGAGCTGACCAAGAAGAGCCTGCCCGAGATCGGCGAGCTGTTCGGCGGGCGCGACCACACTACCGTGCTGCATGCCGTGCGCAAGATCGGCGAGGAGCGCAAGAGCAACCCCGAACTGAACCAGCAACTGCATGTGCTGGAACAGACGTTGAAAGGTTGACCGCCCCTGTCTTTCAAGGCCAGCTGTGGACAAGCTCGACCGAGCGATGGGACAACCCGGCCCTTGTCCACAGCAAAACGACCCCGGCGTTACTTGTTCATCCGGGCGTGACAGCAGCACCCGGGTTCGACCCACAGTGTTTGCGCCGGCCTAAAGCGTTGATGGAACAGGCGAAAATAGCCTTGTCCCCAGAAATAGCAGCGCTCTACTACGACCACCACCTTAAAAAGAGGAAACCATGATCGTCTTGAAGGCTGCGCAAGCTCAGGTGCTGGACGCCTTGCAATCGGTGGCGGGCATCGTAGAGAGGCGGCATACGCTGCCGATATTGGCCAACGTCCTGATGCGGAAGACGGGCGCCGTGCTCGAATTCACCACCAGCGACCTCGAAATCCAGGTCCGTACGCACGCCGAGCTCGGCGGCGACAGCGGCAACTTCTCGACTACGGTGGGTGCGCGCAAGCTCATCGACATCCTGCGTGCGTTGCCGGCAGATCTGGTGGTGTCGCTGACCTCGAACCAGAACAAGCTCACGATGCAAGGCGGCAAGAGCCGCTTCACGCTGCAGACGCTGCCGGCCGACGACTTCCCGCTGGTCAACGAAAGCGTCGATTTCGGGCCCGCCTTCGCCGTGCCGCAAAAGACGCTGCGTTCGCTGATCAACCAGGTGCACTTCGCCATGGCGGTGCATGACATCCGCTACTACCTCAACGGCATCCTGTTCATCGCCGAAGGCAAGACGCTGACGCTGGTGGCCACCGATGGCAGCCGCCTGGCGCTGGCGCAATCGGCGTTAGACGCCGAGGTGCCGAACAAGCAGGAGGTAATCCTGCCGCGCAAGACCGTGCTCGAACTGCAGCGCCTTCTGCGCGACGAAGACACCGTGATCGAGATGCGGTTCGCCAACAGCCAGGCCAAGTTCATGTTCTCCGGCATGGAGTTCGTCACCAAGCTGGTCGAGGGCAAGTTCCCCGACTACAACCGTGTGATCCCGAAGAACCGCAAGAACGCGGTCACGCTGGGCCGCGCACCGCTGCTGGCGTGCCTGCAACGTGCCGCGATCCTGACCAGCGAGAAGTTCAAGGGCGTTCGCGTCAATCTCGAGCCCGGTTCGCTGCGCATCTCGTCGAGCAACGCCGAGCAGGAAGAAGCCAAGGAAGAACTCGAGGTCGACTACAACGGCGACGCCATCGAGATCGGCTTCAACGTCACGTACCTGATCGACGTGCTGGCCAACATGAGCACCGAGATGGTCCGGCTCGAACTCGAGGACAGCAGCGCCAGTACGCTGATCACCGTACCCGAACAACCGGGCTTCAAGTACGTCGTCATGCCGATGCGAATCTAGGTCCACCCCAAAGCGGCTTCGCCGCTGCCCCTCAAGGGGCGGCGCCGGCGGCCGGGCAGAGCCCGATCCGCGGCCCCAGCTTGAAGACGACCGCGCACCGCGGCTGCACTATGTCGAAAGAACCGATGAGCGATATTCCCGAGAACAACGACGACAAGAAGCCCGCGCCTGTCACTCCCGCAGAAACAGCCGAATCGCAGGCTTATGGCGAAGGCAGCATCCAGATCCTCGAAGGCCTGGAGGCCGTGCGCAAGCGGCCCGGCATGTACATCGGCGACACGAGTGACGGCACCGGCCTGCACCACCTGGTGTTTGAGGTCGTCGACAACGCCATCGACGAAGCGTTGGCTGGGTACTGCGACGACATCGTCGTCACCATCCACAGCGACAACAGCATCAGCGTCACCGACAACGGCCGCGGTATCCCGACCGGCGTGAAGATGGACGACAAGCACGAGCCCAAGCGCAGTGCGTCCGAGATCGCGTTGACCGAATTGCACGCCGGCGGCAAGTTCAACCAGAACAGCTACAAGGTCAGTGGCGGCCTCCATGGTGTGGGCGTGAGCTGCGTCAACGCGCTGTCGAAGTGGCTGCGGCTGATCGTGCGTCGCGACGGCAAGGCGCATGCGCTGGAGTTCATCCGCGGCGCTACCCAGGACCGTGTGATCGAAGTGCGTGACGGCTTTGAGATCAGCCCGATGCGCATCACCGGCGAGACCGAGAAGCGCGGCACCGAGGTGCACTTCCTGCCCGACGACGAGATCTTCAACAACATCGACTTTCACTACGACGTGCTGGCCAAGCGGCTGCGCGAACTCTCGTTCCTGAACAACGGCGTGAAGATCCGCCTCGTCGACGAGCGCAATGCGCGCGAGGACAACTTTGCCTATGTCGGCGGCGTGAAGGGCTTCGTCGAGTTCATCAACCAGGGCAAGACATCGCTGCACGCGAACATCTTCCACGCCATAGGCGAGAAGATGAGCGACCAGAACACGCCGGTCAACGTCGAAGTCGCGATGCAGTGGAACAACAGCTACAACGAGAACGTGCTGTGCTTCACCAACAACATCCCGCAGCGTGACGGCGGCACCCACCTGACCGGGCTGCGCGCAGCGATGACGCGCGTCATCAACAAGTACATCGACGACAACGAACTGGCCAAGAAGGCCAAGGTCGAGATCGCCGGTGACGACATGCGCGAAGGCCTGGCCTGCGTGATCAGCGTCAAAGTGCCAGAGCCGAAATTCAGCAGCCAGACGAAGGACAAGCTCGTCAGCAGCGAAGTGCGCGGGCCGGTCGAAGACCTGGTCGGCAAGCTGTTGACCGACTGGTTGCTCGAAAACCCGGTCGAGGCCAAGGCGGTGTGCGGAAAGATCATCGACGCGGCCCGCGCCCGGGAAGCGGCCCGCAAGGCCCGCGAAGCTACGCGAAAGACGGTCATGGGCGGCATGGGCCTGCCCGGCAAGCTGGCAGACTGCCAGGAGAAGGACCCCGCCCTCTGCGAGATCTACATCGTCGAGGGCGACAGCGCCGGTGGCAGTGCCAAGCAGGGCCGCGACCGCAAGTTCCAGGCGATCCTGCCGCTGCGCGGAAAGATCCTCAACGTCGAGCGCGCACGGATGGAGCGGCTGCTGTCCAGCGACAGCATCGTCACCCTCATCACGGCGTTAGGCACCGGCATCAACACCGGGGTGGGCAGCGACGACTTCAACATCGAAAAGCTGCGCTACCACCGCATCATCGTGATGACCGACGCCGACGTCGACGGCGCCCACATCCGCACCCTGCTGCTGACCTTCTTCTACCGCCAGATGCCGGTGCTGGTGGAGCGTGGCCACATCTACATCGCGCAGCCGCCGCTGTACAAGGTCAAGCACGGCAAGCACGAGCAGTACCTGAAGGACGGCCACGAGCTCGATGCCTTCCTGCTGCGCGTGGCGCTCGACGGCGCGACGGTGCTGCCCGATGGTGGCGGAGTCGATGCACAAACGCAGCAGCCTGAAGCCCGCCCGCCCATCATCGGCAGCGCGCTCGAAGTGCTGGCGCGGCAGTACCTGCTGGCCAACGGGGTGATCGATCGCCTGTCGAACTGGATGGACCTCGACGCGCTGCGGGCTCTGGGCAACGGCTTGCAACTCGACCTGGACAGCGCTAACGCCGCCGAAGCCAGTGCGGTGGCGATGCAGGCGGCGCTCGTCGATGCCATCGTCACGGCCGAGTTCGACGCGCGGACCGACAAACACGTTCTGCGCATCGGCCGCCGCCACCACGGCAACGTCAAGTGGAGCGTGATCACGACCGACTTTGTGCACGGCGCCGACTATGCCGCGCTGAAGGAAGCCGGCCTGACCTTCAAGGACCTACTCGGCGCTGATGCGGTGGTTCGCCGCGGCGAAGGCGAGCGCCTGAAGGAACAGCGCGTCGTCGACTTCCGAGCCGCGATGGCCTGGCTGATGGGCCAGGCTGAAGGCGCGGTCGGCCGCCAGCGCTACAAGGGCCTGGGCGAGATGAACCCCTCGCAGCTGTGGGAAACGACGATGGATCCGACCGTGCGCCGCCTGCTGCGCGTGCAGATCGAAGACGCGATCGAAGCCGACCGCGTGTTCACGATGCTGATGGGCGACGAGGTCGAGCCACGTCGCGACTTCATCGAGAGCAACGCACTCAGGGCTGCGAATATCGACGTATAGCCTTGTAGTCACGCGCCGCGACTATCTTTTCTTGGGCGTGCAGCCCAATGCACACGCTACATCCCGGGGCCGTTGAGGAACCACCTTAAAGCCGATCGCCAACCGAGACGAAGTCGCGTTCACCGACATCGAAGACAACGGGTACTCCATCTCCAGACCTGCGCAGTCCAGCGACGGCATTGGCGCGAAGAAGCTCGGCTACAACCTGACCGTTCTGCCGCCGGGCAAGGCGCAGTGCCTCTTCCACAACCACCATGGCGAGGAAGAGATGTTCCTCATCGTCGAAGGCGAAGGCGAGCTTCGTTTCGGCGATCAGCGCTATCCGATCCGCCAGCACGACGTCATTGCCTGCCCCACCGGCGGCCGGGAGGTCGTGCACCTGATCATCAGCACCGGGAAGGTCGAGATGCGCTACCTGGCGATGTCGAACGTGGGCGAGATCGAGGCCTGCGAGTACCCCGACCCCGACAAGATCATGATCGGCTCCTGCCGCCGCGGTCAACCGGGCCTGTGGAAGATGTTCCGCGCGGAGCACAGCGTCGAGTACCACGACCGAGAGAGCAACGAGCCGCCGCAGCGTGACGGCTGACCACCCGGGAACCCGAATGAACCAAGACCTCTACGACCAAGGCCTCAAGACCCGCCGCGAGGTGCTCGGCACCGACTACGTCGACAACGCGATTGCCAACGCCGACGACTTTTCGCGGCCGTTGCAGGAGCTGATCACGCAGGTTGCGTGGGGCGAGATCTGGAACCGCCCCGGCCTGGACCGCCGCACGCGCAGCCTGCTCAACCTGGCGATGCTCACCGCACTCAACCGGCCGCACGAACTGCGGCTGCACGTCAAGGGCGCGCTGCGCAACGGCGTGACGAAGGACGAGATGCGCGAGGTCTTCATGCAGACCGCGGTCTACTGCGGCGTGCCCGCCGCCATGGACAGCTTTCGCGTTGCGCGTGAGGTCTTCAAGGCCGAAGGGGTCTGAACCTTCAGACCGCCACGCCAGCCACGAACTCGCGGATCAGCGCCATCGTCGGCTCGGGGTCGTCCCGCCAGACGCCGTGGCCAGCGTCCGCAAACTCGACCAGGCGGCTCCACCGTGCGGGCAGTGCCGCCGCGATCTCGCGCGCATCCTCGACCGGCGTTACCGGGTCGCGCGTGCCCGCCATCACCAGCACCGGGCACTGAACGCGTGACAGTCCGGGCCGCAGGTCCAACGGCGGCATCTCGCGCGCGGACCAGTCGTACAGGATGTCTGCGTTGAAGCTCGCCCGCTGCTTTGGATCGTCGTTGCCCGGCTGCGTGCGGTTGTAGTGCGGCCGGCAGTGAACTTCGTAGTCGTCCCAGGTCGCCGGCCCCGGCGCCAGCCAGAAGGCCTCGGCCGCGGCGCGTGAGGCGGGGCCGCCGAGATCCTCGAACATCTCCAGCTTGCGCGCCAGCCCGAAGTGGTGGCTGGTGCTGGACAGGATCACGCGCGCCGGGTGCGCCGGGTGCCGCGCCAGGTAACGCTGCGCAACGAAGCCGCCGAAGCTCTGCCCCAGCACCACCGGTTTGTCGATGCCGAGCACGGCGCACAAGCGCACGATGTCGTCTGCCAGTGTGTCGAGCGTGATCTCGTGCAACGGCCGCGGCGTGCTGCGGCCGTGGCCGCGGTGGTCGAGCGTGATGACCTGCGCAACGTCGGCCAGCCGCTGCCCGAACAAGGGCTTGAAGCTGGTGTGGTCGAAACCCGGGCCCCCGTGCAGCAGCAGCAGCGTGGGCTTGTCGCGCATGCGGGGGCCGTCGGGTACCAGCGCGGCGCCCTCGATGTCGATGAACAGACGCACGCCGGGTTGGATCTCGACTTTCATGGACTGCGATCATGCCGCGCCACGAACAGCGCATAGCCCAGCCCGCGGCGGCGCGCCGGGCCGATCAGCGCGGCGTAACACGCGGGCGCAGTGAGCCGGCTCCCGCGGGGCGGCCGCAGCGCGCAGCCAATCGGCGCGCGGGTTGAAGTGGTAGGCCGCGTCCACGCACAACACGGCGTCGAAGGGCGCAGTGCCGGTGGGCAATGCGGCCAGCGACTCGAATACGCCATCCACCCCGGCAGAGCCCGCGCCACTGCGGCCAACGCCGCATCGCGCTCGATGCCGACGACGGCCGCCGCACCCCACACCGCCCGCCATCGCGACAACTCTTCACCCCCACCGCAATCCACGCTCAATGCGCGCAGGCCGGGCGCCACGCACGCCGCCGCCGCCACCGCATCGGCCAATGCGGCACACGCGGTCGCGTAGTCCGCTGCTCGCCACAGCCCCAGGTTGGCCCAGCCAGCTGTAGGCGCGCCCGCGTGCAGCCACGCGCGCTCGGCGTCTCTCAGGCTGCAGGCCCGGCGTGGCGACGCGTGGGTTTCACGTCGGCTTCGCCAACCCCAGCTTCTCGACCAAAGCCTTCTCCCGCTTGTAGGTCTCTTCGGCGAAGCGCAAGTACTGCGCCGGGTTCATCGGCATCAGTTGCTGGTCGTACTTGGCCAGTACTTCGACATGGTTCGGCATCTCCATCGCTTGCTTGAACACGTCGTGGATGCGCTGGACCAGCGCCGGCTCCATGCCGCGCGGCCCGGCCAGGCCGTAAGGGCTGGCCTGCACCAGCGGAATGCCCAGCTCCTTCAGCGTCGGCACGTCGGGAAACTTGGCCAGCCGCGTTTCGCCCCAAGTGTTCAACACCCGCAGCTTGCCGCTGGCCACGTGCGGCGCGAAACCGGTCGAGTCGGCGGCGGCCATCAGATTGCCGCCCAGCAGCGACTGCATCAGATCGGCGCTGCCCTTGTACGGAATGTGGTTCAGCTCGATGCCCACACGCTGGGAGATGTCCTCCATCGTCAGGTGCGGGCTGGTCAGAATGCCGGTGCTGCCGTAGCTGAGCTTGCCGGGGTTGGCCTTGGCCCAGGCGACGAAGTCGACCCAGGTCTTTATCGGCGAATCGCTCGGCACCACCAGCCCGAACGCATAGCCAGTAACACCCAGGATGTAACTCAGGTCCTTGATCGGGTCCCAGTTGATCTTGGTCGTGTACGGCAACCGGAACACACCGAGCGGTATCTGCGCCAGCGACAAGCCATCGGGCCGCGCCTGTTGCAGCTGCTGCGCCGGCAGCGTGCCGCCGGCGCCGGGCCGGTTCTCGACCAGCACCTGCTGGCCGATCAGCTTGCCGGCGTTCTCGGCCAGTACACGCATCGTGATGTCGGTCGGCCCGCCCGCCGGGAAGGCGATCATCAGCTTGACGGGCTGGCTGGGCCACGCGGCCTGCGCCCGGGCGGACAGGGGCCAGGCGGACAGCGCGGCTGCCCCACCGGCCAACTGTTTCAACGCCGTGCGGCGGGCGACACGGCGGGTGGAAGGTGTGTGGTTCATCGTCGTCTGGTCGGCAAGGCCGCGGGTGGTTGGGGGTGGCAGGTTGCGCGGGCGCGAGCCGCCGCGCAAGCGGGGTGGCCCCAGGGCGTTACGCCGGTCGGGCGTAAGCAGATGTCAAGTTCGCGCCACAGCGGCCGAAAAGCCAATCGATGAAGCCGTCTCTTCTGCTGCTGCCGTGCACGCCAAGTCGGGCCGCAGCATGGGCACTAGGGCTGCTGACGGCGGTGGTCGCCGCCGCCGGCGTGCCGCGCGCACCGAACCCGCCACCAGCGGCGGCGCACACCACGCTGGCCACGATCGAAGCCACGGTGCGCGGCCGCCCGGCCATCGCCGCCGCCGCCGCTGCCGAAGCGGCTGCCCGGCTGGCTGCCGGCAGCCCGGCGCAGGTCGAGCTGCTGGCCGCTGAAGGCTACTTCCGCGCCCAGATGGCCGACGCCGCAGGCAGCGAACGCATCGCGCGGAAGCTCGAAACCGTCCGCACCGACGCTCTCGGCCAGGCTGCCGCCGGCTATGTCCGCGCGCAGTGGCTGGCCCGCCACGGCTCGCTCAGCCGCGCCGACCGCCGCTTCAGTGAAGCGCTGGCGGGCCTGCCGTCCGACGCCAGTGCGTCGATGCGGCTGCGCATCGTCTCGGCACAGGCGCTGGTCAAGGACTCGCTGGGCAGGTTCGACGAAGCGCTGCGCCTGTCGCAGCAGGCGATCACGATGGCCGACGCCAGCGGCATCGCCTGGCGGCGCGCCGACGAACGCTCGTCGATGGCCTACACGCTCAGCCAGATCGACCAGGTCGAGCGCGGCCTGGCGCTCAACGCCGAAGCGCAGCGCCTGGCCACCGCGGCTGGCGACCTGCTGGCGATGTCGGTGGCCTTCACCGTGGAAGGCATCCTCAGCGGTGTCAAGGGCCTCAAGGCCAACGAGCGCCGGGCGATGGAATCGGCCATCGACTACGCCCGCCGCGCCGGTGCCGAGCGCAGTGTCGTCATCGGCATGGGCAACCTCGCCGACTTCCACCTGAAGCAGGGCGACCCCGCCGAAGCACTGCGGCTGACCCAGGCCGCGCTGCCGCTGGCGCGCGCGTTGAAGGACCCGGGCTCGGAATCGCTGGCGCTGTTCAACGGCGGGCTGGCCTTGATCGCACTCGACCGGCGCGACGAAGGCCTGGCGCTGGCACGCCAGGGCCAGTTGATCGACGAACGGGCGGGCGGCCTGGGTGCACTGGCGCAGACGCACCGCGAACTCGGCCAGTACCTGGAAAAGGCCGGGCACCTCGGCGAGGCCTGGGCCTCGTACGTCGAACACCGCAAGGTGGCCGACGAGGTGTTCCGCAAAGATCAGCAGGACGCCGTGCTCGAACAGCAAGAGGCCTTCGACGCCGAACGCCGCCAGCGCGACCTCGCGCTGCTGGCCAGCGACAAGAGCCTGGCGCAGGCCGAGCTGGACAGCCGCGACCTGCAACAGGGGCTGTACGTCGTGGGCGCGGTGGGCGCGCTGCTGTTCGTCGGCGTGGTGGCGGCGGGGGTGCGCCGGCTGCGCGCCAGCAACAGCGCGCTGTTGCACAGCAATGCGCAGCTCGAAGTGGCCAGCGAGCGCGACCCGCTCACCGGCTTGGCCAACCGGCGCGCGTTCCAGCGCGCGATGCAGCGCACCGCGCGCGGCGGCATGTTGGAGGGCTCGCTGCTGCTGATCGACATCGACCACTTCAAGCGCATCAACGACCAGCATGGCCATGCCACCGGCGACGCTGTGCTGGTCGAGGTCGCGCAGCGCCTGACCCACGCGCTGCGCGCACAGGACCTGACCGTGCGCTGGGGCGGCGAGGAGTTTCTGATCCTTCTGGGCGCGGATGCAGACTCACCCGACTTGGCGTCCGAGCAGGTGCGGGCGCAGCTCGAGGCCTTGGCCGAGCGGCTGCTCGCGGCGATCGGCAGCACGCCGGTCCGCCACGGCCGCCACCACATGCGGGTGACGGCATCGATCGGTTTCGCGAGCTTTCCGTTGCCGCCGGGGCACCAGCCGATGCCGTGGGAACGTGCCGTCGACATCGTCGACACGGCCATGTACCTGGCCAAGTCCCACGGCCGCAACTGCGCTTACGGTGTGCGCTCACTCAGCACCGAAACCGCGCTGTCCGCCAAACCGCAGGCGGGCACGCTGGAGAGCGCGTGGCGCGCCGGCCAAGCCGAACTGGCGCACCTGAGCGGCCCGGCCGCCGAGGCAGGCACGGCATGAAAGTGCTGGCGCTGGCGCTGTGGCTGGCGCTGTGCCTGCCGCTGGCCGCGCTGTTGCCAGGGCTGCCGGCGTCGGCCGCCGTGCCACTACCCGACCTGCAAGCCGAAGCCGCCAGCTGGGTCGACCGCGGGCAGGACGAGCCCGATGAGGCACTGCGCCAATTGGCCGCGCTGCGTGGCGCGCAGGCGGCCGATGCCGACGCCGACCGCGCCCTGCTGCTGGCGCAGGGCCTGGTGCTGGCCGGTGCCCGCCGCGTCGAGCAGGCTGAGGCCGCGATCGCCGCCCTCTCGGCCATCGGCGCGGCGTCGCCCATGGCGGCCGCCGACGCGCTGCTGGTGCGTGCCGCGCTGGCCGACAGCCAGGCCCATGGCGGCGCGGTGCTGCTGGCGGCGCAGCAGGCGCTGGACCTCTATCAGCGCCTGTGCGGCAACGGTGCGCCGCGAGCGGCCGGTTGCGACCACCGCTCGCGGTGGCGCGCCTTGCAGTCGCTCAGCCGCCACCACCACGCGCAGGGCCGCGCCAGCCCGGCGCGGCAGCACGCACTGGCCGCCGCCGAGTTGGCCAGCGAGCATGGCGACACCCCGCGGCAGGCGCTGTCGCTGGCCGCGGCGTCGTTGGCCAGCGTGGCCCTGGGCGAGCGTGACGCCGCCGATCGCCATGCGAAGCAGGCGCTGCGCCTGTCGCGGCTGGATGGCTCGCCAGTGCTGCTGGCACGCATCGCACTCTTCGAGTCCGTCTGGCGCCAGGCCTACGAAGCTGCCGATGGCGATGGCGACGGCACCGCGTCGCGCCGCGCGGCCGAACGAGGGTTGGTGTGGGCCCGGCGCGCGCAGTCGCCGCGGCTCGAATCGATGCTGCTGGCCAACCTCAGCGACAGCTGGCTGCGCGCCGGCCAGCCACACCGCGCACTGGCGGCGATCGAACCGGCGCTGGCCATTGCCACCCGCCTGGGCGACCGCACCACCCAGCATGTGCTGCGTGCCAACGCGATGCTGGCGCGCTTCCAGTCCGGCAACCGCAGCCAGATCGCGCTGGCGCGCAGCCAGCTCGAAGCCCTGCTCGCCGACATGCATGCTGCTGGCGCCAGCGCGGCGCAAGCCCAGCTGTTGCGCGAAGCCGCCGACGTGCTGGCTGCAGCCGGCGACACGCGCGGCGCGCTGGACCTGTACCACCGCGAACGCCGTCAGCACGCCGAACTGATGGCGGCCGGCCGCGACGCGGCGTTGAGCGAACTGCGCGAACGTTTCGACCGCGAGGCGCAGCAGCGCCGCCTCGAACAACTCGGCCGCGACAACACGCTGATCGCCGCCCAGCTGGCCAACCGCCAGGCCACGCAGAAGCTGTGGATCGGCGCTGCCTGTGTCGGTGCGCTGGCCCTGGTGCTGGTGGCGCTGCTGTACGGCCGCGTGCGCCGCATCCACCGCGAATTGGCGTCCAGCCACGAGTTCCTGCGTGTGCAGAGCGAACGCGACCCGCTGACCGGCCTGGGCAACCGACGCAGCCTGATCGGGCTGCTCGACGCCGAACGCGGCGCGCCGGTGTCCTTCAGCGGCACGCTGCTGCTGGTGGATGTCGATCACTTCAAGCGCATCAACGACCGCCACGGCCACGCCGGTGGCGACTGCGTGCTGGTCGAGGTGGCGCGCCGGCTTCAAGCCGTGGTGCGCGAGGGCGACCGGGTGGTCCGTTGGGGCGGGGAGGAATTCCTCATCGTCGGCGCCAGCCCTGACGATGCCCCAGGCCGTGCCGAGGCCCTGGCCACACGCGTGCTGCAGACCATCGGCGGCGTGCCGTTCGAGGTGGGCGGCGATGGGCTGGCCATCCCGGTGACGGTCTCGGTCGGCTACGGCAGTTTCCCGGTGGCACCGTTGTGGCTGCCGATGCCCCTGGATGAGGCAATCAACCGGGTCGACATGGCGCTGTACACGGCCAAGAACCAGGGCCGCAACCGCGCCGTCGGCATCGACGCCGTGCGCTCCGGCGACCCAGCCTTGAACCAAGCCGAGTTCACGCCGGCCGGGTGAAGAAAGGTTAAATCCGGGCTGGCGGGGGAACGCCGCGGGGAGCCGACAGACAATTCGCGCATGCCCCATCACCGACGCGCCGCGTGCGCTCCAGGCGCACTCGTGTCGAGCGTTCTGGCCTTGAGCAGCGCAGCCTTTGCGCAGTCACCGCCGCCACCCGCACCCGCTGCATCGGCTGCTGCACCCGCATCCGCATCGGCTGCATCCGCCCCTCGCGCAGCGCCGCCGCCGTCGGCTGCCGCTGCGCCGGCTGCACCGCCCAACGGCCAGCGCGTCGAAATCACCGGCGGCCGCAATAGCGACACCGAAGAGCGCCGCCGCGCCACGGCTTCCAAGATCGTCATCGGCCGCGAGGAGATCGACAAGTTCGGCGACGCCACCGTCGGCGAGGTGCTGCGCCGCCTGCCCGGCGTGACCACACCCGGCGCACCCGGCCGCGGCGGCCCGCCGCGTTTGCGCGGCTTGGGCGGGGGCTTCACGCAGCTGCTCATTGACGGCCAGCGCATGGCGCCGGGCTTCAGCCTGGAGAGCCTGACGCCGGAGCAGGTCGAGCGCATCGAGATCCTGCGCGCCCCGACCGCCGAGACCGGCGCGCGGGCCATCGCCGGCACCATCAACATCATCACGCGCGAAGGCTTCCGGCGCCGGCTGAACGACCTGCGGGTCGGCTTCGGCTTCGAGAACGGCCGCATCAGCCCGGGCCTGCAGTGGACCCACAACGACACCGCCGGTGACCTGACCTACAACCTGAGTGGCTCGGTATTCAAGGGCCAGCGGAAGGACCAGAACGCGTCGCAGACCACCGTGACCGATGCCGTCACCGGGACCTTGCTCGAACAGCGCAACACCACCAGCAACAGCCTGGGCGAGCGGCTGGGCCTGAACCTGACCGGCCGCCTGCAATGGCGCCTGGGCGAAGGTGGCGATAGCTTCATGCTGATGCCCTCGGTCTTCACCACCGAGAACGAAAACAAGGCCCGCTACACCTTGACGCAGGGGCTGCGCCGGCCGACGACGCCGGTGTTCTACGACAACGGGCAGAGCACCAGCGAGGGCGCCTTCACCACCGCGCGCCTGAACACCGCCTGGCGTCAGCGCGTCGGGCCGGTGCGGATGGATCTCAACGTCGGTCTCGGCGGCTCGCGCTCGCGCAACGACAGCCTGCGCCAGGACAACTTGAAGGGTGCGCTGCTCAACACCTACGTCGACTCGACCCGGGCGCGCGAGAACAGCCTCAACGCCACGCTCAAGGGCACGCTGCTGGCAGGCGGCAGCCCCGAGCAGGCGGGCAGCGAACACAGCCTGGTCGGCGGCCTGGAGATCGAGGCACAACGCCGCACCGAGACACGCACCTCGCTGCTCAACGGCGCTGACCAGCTCGCCGACTTCGGCGACAACCTGCAAGCCAGCACCCAGCGCCTGGCGGCTTACGCCCAGGATGAGTGGAACATCAATCCGAACTGGAACGCCTACGCCGGGCTGCGCTGGGAGGGCATCGAGACCCGCGGCGACAGCGGCACCGGCAGCCGCCCCAACAACACCACCAGCGTCTGGACACCGCTGCTGCACGCGGTTTGGAAGCCCGATCCGAAGAGCCGCGACCAGGTGCGGATGAGTCTGACGCGCAGCTACCGCAGCCCCGGGCTGTCGGCACTGATCGCCAGCCCGCGCATCAACCCCGACTACCCGGCCAGCGGCCGCAACTTCGAAAACTACCCCGACAGCGCCGGCAACGACCGGCTCAAACCCGAACTGGCCACCGGCATCGATGTGGCGATCGAGCGCTACCTGGAGGCCGGCGGCGTCCTCAGCGCCAACCTGTTCCACCGCCAGATCAGCAACCTGATCCGCGGCCGCACCGAGCTGGAAACGGTGCCGTGGAGCACCTTTCCGCGCCATGTCAACCGCCAGCGCAACATCGGCGACGCCACCACCACGGGCATCGAGCTGGAGGCCAAGTTCCGCCTCAACCAGTTGTTCGATGGCGCACCGGCGGTGGAGATGCGCAGCAACCTCAGCGTCTTCACCAGCCGCGTCAAGGACGTGCCCGGCCCCGCCAACCGCCTCGACCAACAGGCCAAGGCCACGGGCAACATCGGCGCCGACTACCGCCTGCGCGGCACCCCGTTCATGCTCGGCGGCAACGCCAACTGGGTGCCCGGCTACTTGACGCGGCTGGATGTGGACCAGACCACCACCGTCAGTACCAAGGTCGTGTGGGATCTCTACGCGCTATGGACGGTGAACCCCACCCTGGCGGTGCGCCTGCTGGCCAACAACCTGGCGCCGCGCGACTACAGCACCACCAACGTCAACGACTACGCGGCGCTGGTCGGCGGCGGCACCGAACGCACCACTACCGTCAGCGGCGGGCCGAGCTTCACCAACTGGCAGTTGCGTTTCGAGTTCAAGCTTTAGACAGCGGGCAGCGGCCCCCGGGAACACCCTGACACTGCGCGTGGCCTACGCGGGGGCGACTCACGTAAAACCGTGCATCCCGATTTTCAACCGAGAGAGCTCCATGCGTTTTGCCACCAGCCTGACCGCCGCCGCCTGCCTGGCCTTGACCGCCTGCGCCACGCCGCCCGCCACCGGCCCGATGGGCTTCTTCGTCACCAGTGCCGGCACCGGCAAGGGCGCCGACCTGGGCGGCCTGGCCGGCGCCGACGCGCATTGCCAGAAGCTCGCGGTTGCGTCCGGGGCCGCCAGCGCCGGCAGCAAGACCTGGCGCGCCTACCTGAGCGTGCCGCCCACTTTCGGCCAGGGCACCACCCCGGCCGTGCCGGCCATCAACGCGCGAGACCGCATCGGCGCTGGCCCGTGGTTCAACGCCAAGGGCACGCTGATCGCGCGCGACGTGGCCCACCTGCACGACGGCAACAACATCAGCAAGGAAACGGCGCTCGACGAACGCGGCCAGGGGGTCAAGGGCCGTGGCGACCAGCCCAACGAGCACGACATCCTCACCGGCTCGCGGGCCGACGGCACGGCCTTCGCGCCGCAAGCTGACACCAGCTGCAAAGCCTGGACGAGCAGCACCGAGGGCTCGGCCATCGTCGGCCACCATGACCGCATCGGCCCCTTGCCCGAAAACTGGGCCAGGAGCTGGAACTTCTCGCACCAGTCGGCCGGCTGCAGCCAGGAGGCGCTGGTGCGCACCGGGGGCTCGGGCCGCCTGTACTGCTTCGCGGCGGACAAGTAAGCCCTGATGGTCCCGTTCAAGAACCGACCGACCATGACGCTCGACCGACGCCAGTTCCTGGTGGCCACCACCGCCACCGTCGCGGCCTTGCCTGCACGCGCACAGGGCACGTGGCCGACCAAGCCGGTGCGCATCGTCGTGCCCTTCGCGGCCGGTGGCACCACCGACATCCTGGCCCGCGCGCTGGCGCCCGAACTGCAGAAGGTGTTCGGCCAGACCTTCATCGTCGAGAACAAGCCGGGCGCTGGCGGCAACAACGGCGCCGCCGAGGTCGCACGTGCCGCGCCCGATGGCTACACCTTCCTGATGGGCACGGTCGGCACGCACGCCATCAACCCGTCGCTGTACCGCAAGATGCCGTACGACCACCAGAAGGACTTCGTGCCCGTCACGCTGGTGGCGGGCGTGCCCAACGTGTTGGTGATGAACCCGGCCAGCGCGCAGAAGTACGGCGTCGAGTCGGTGGCCGATTTCGTCAAGGCGCTGAAGGCCAACCCGGGCAAGCTGAACATGGCCAGCTCGGGCAACGGCACCAGCATCCACCTGGCCGGCGAGCTGTTCAAGTCGATGACCGGCACCTTCATGCTGCACCTGCCGTATGGCGGCTCGGGGCCGGCGCTGATCGACCTGATGGCCGGCAACACCGACCTGATGTTCGACAACCTGCCGAGTTCCCTGCCGCACATCAAGAGCGGCAGGCTGAAAGCGCTGGCCGTCACCAGCAGCCAGCGCAGCGGTGCGCTGCCCGAAGTGCCGACGGTCGAAGCCGCCGGCGGGCCGTTGCTCAAGGGCTACGAGGCGAGCTCGTGGTTCGGGCTGCTGGCGCCGGCCGCCACGCCGATGGACGTGGTCAACCGGGTGCAGCAGGAAACCGCCAAGGCCCTGGGCGGCGCGGCGATGAAGGAGCGGCTGCTCGCGCAAGGCGCCATTCCCAGTGGCATGACCAGCGCGGGGTTCGTGCGCTTCATCGACGCCGAGACGAAGAAGTGGGCCGGTGTGGTGAAGGCCTCGGGCGCCAAGGTCGACTAGAGCGCTGGAGCGTCAGAGCGCGGCTTGCGCTGCGCTGCCCAGCAGCACCGCGGCGATGCGCTCGGCCGCGTGGCCGTCGCCGAAGGGGTTGATCGCATCGCGCATGCGCCCCAGCGCCACCGGGTCGGCGAGCAACCGTGAGGTCAACTCGACGATGCGGTCCTCGTCGGTGCCCAGCAGCACACCGCCACCGCTGTCGATGAGCTCGGGCCGTTCGGTACTGGCGCGCAGCACCGCCACCGGCACCGACAACGCAGCGCCTTCTTCCTGCAGGCCGCCTGAATCGGTCAGCACCAGCGTGGCTTGGCGCAGGTGGTGCAGCAGGGTCGGGTAGTCCAGCGGCGGCACGAGTTGCAGGCGCTGCTGCACGGCGGGCGCCACGCCCACCAACGCGGCCCGCACGGCACCCGCCACGGCCGGGTTGCCGTGCAGCGGCCACAGCACCGACAGGTCGTCGTGCGCCGCCACCAGCCGCGCCACGGCGCGCGCGATGCGTGCCAGCCCGGGGCCCCAGTTCTCGCGCCGGTGCGCGGTCACCAGCAGCCGCCGGCCGCCCAGCACGGCAGGCGCCGGCAACCGGGTGCGCAGGCCGGCTTCGACATGCGCCACCGGCACGCCGGCAAAGAAGGCGGCCTGCGCCGCGGCCAGCGTGCTGGTGGTGTCGCCCTCCACGATCGCGCCGCGCGCCGCGCGGCGCGAGCGCGGCGAACAGTACCGTCAGCTTGTCGAGCAACAGCGATTGCAGCTCGGCCGGGCAGTCGCTGCGGCGCTGAACAGCCAGCGTGTGATCGGGTGCAATGCCGAAGAATCGGTAGAGGCCGTCGGCCATCGGATCGGCGCGGTCGTGTTGGCCGGTGTGGACCCACAGCACCGCCGCGCCACGGGCTTGCAACGCGGCATGCACCGGCGCGAGGTTGACAATTTCGGGCCGCGTTCCAGCGGCAACTAACCAAAGTGCGGGGCGGCTCGACATGCGCGGCGCACGATACGGCTGCTGGCATCATCGCGGCACCCCTTCAACCCAAGGTTCTTCACGACGATGTGCGCCAGCAAGGTGGCCGACGGCAATCAACGCGGCTGGATCGTGCCGATTGGTGGCGCCGAGGAGAAGGACAACTCACCCGCCATCCTGCGCCGCTTCGTGCAGCTGGCGATGGAAGCGGGTGATGGCGCGGCGGACATCGTCGTCATCCCCACCGCGAGCCAGTTGCGCGCCACCGGGCCGCGCTACGAACGCATCTTCGGCGAGCTGGGTGCCGAGCGCGTCACCGCGGTCGACTTCGACACCCGGCGCGACTGTGAAGAGCCGGGCCGCATCGACAGGCTGAAGCAGGCCACCGGCATCTTCTTCACCGGCGGCAACCAGCTGCGCCTGTCGACGCTGCTTGGTGGCACCTCGGTTGCCAAGGCGGTGCGCGCGCTCAACGCCGACGGCGTGCCAGTGGCGGGCACCAGTGCCGGCGCCGCCTTCATCAGCGAACACATGATCGCCTTCGGCGACGAGGGCTCGACACCCATCGCCGGCAGCGTGCGCCTGGCCGCCGGGCTGGGCCTGACCAACCGCTTCATCATCGACCAGCATTTCCGCCAGCGCGACCGGCTCGGCCGCCTGCTCACCGCGCTGGCCTACAACCCGTTTGCCGTCGGTATCGGGCTGGACGAAGACACCGCGGCATTCATCGCCCCCGACAACACCGTGCATGTCGAAGGTTCGGGCGGTATCACGGTGGTCGATGCCGCCGAGGTGCAGTTCAGCAGCATGGACAGCATCAACGAAGGCCAGGCGGTGTGCCTGCTGGGCGTGAAGCTGCACATCCTGACGCAGGGCGCCACCTTCAACCTGCACAGCCGGCAGGCGGCTGCCGGGCCGCTGCTGCAGGTCAAGACCTGAGCCCTGATCCGCTGATCCCGCTGTTCCCGTCGATCCCGCTTTCATTCCCGCCAACCCCCCAGGAGAACCGCGATGGCCAAAGTCCTTGCCCTGTACAAGAAGTCCGCCGACCCCGCAGCCTTCGACGCCGACTACTTCGGAACGCACGTGCCGCTGGCCAAGACCCTGCCGGGCCTGCGCGGCTACCAGGTCAGCAACGGCCCCGTCGGCGGCGGCGCGGGCGACAGCGGGCTGCACCTGGTGGCGGTGCTGGATTTCGATTCGATGGCGGCGATCCAGGCTGCATTGACCTCGCCCGAAGGCGCCGCCACGGCGGGCGATCTCGCCAACTTCGCGCAAGCCGGGGTCGAGTTGCTGATGTTCGACACGCGCGAGGTCTGAGCACCGCTGCAAGTCCTGGAGCCGCCCATGCGCATCGTCGAACGCAACGTCTATGTCGGGCCGTCGCTGTACGCGCACTTCCCGGTCATCAAGCTGGTCATGGACCTGGGCGCGCTAGAGGCGTGGCCGACCGGGAAGCTCGGCCCCGGTTTCGTCGATGCGCTGATTGCAGCGCTGCCGGGGTTGCAGGAACACGGCTGCAGCTACCGCGAGCCCGGTGGGTTCATCCGCCGCATGCGCGGCAGCACCGCTGAAAGCGCCGAGGACGGCGTCGCCGACCCCGACGGCACCTGGCTCGGCCATGTCTTCGAGCACGTGGCGATCGAGCTGCAGAACATCGCCGGCGAAGACGTCAGCTTCGGCAAGACGCGCAGCGTCGACGGGCAGCCGGGCGTCTACACCGTGGTCTACGAGTACGCGCAGCGCGACGAAGGCATCGAAGCCGGTGAACTGGCGATCCGCTTGCTGGCTTCGCTGCTGCCGCTGGCGCTGCGGCCCGCCGGTGCATTGCCCGACGGCTGGAACTGGGCCGAGGCGCGCACCGACTACATCCGCTACGCGCAGCGGCGCGCGCTCGGGCCTTCGACCGCGTCGCTGGTGAAGGCTGCCGAAGCGCGCAACATCCCGTGGCTGCGCTTGAACGAGCAGAGCCTGATCCAACTCGGCCACGGCAAGTTTCAGCAGCGCATCCAGGCCACCGTGACGGGGCGCACCAGCTACATCGCGGTCGAGCTGGCGCAGGACAAGGAAGAGACCAACAAGATCCTCGCCAACACCGGGCTGCCGGTGCCGAAACAGGAGTTGGTGCGGTCTGCCGAACGTGCCGTGCGTGCCGCTGAACGGCTGGGTTATCCGGTCGTCACCAAGCCCTACAACGGCAACCACGGGCGTGGCATCTCGATCGGCTTGCAGACCGCCGACGAAGTCAAAGCCGGCTTCGACGCCGCCGCCGAACACAGCAGCAGCGTCATCGTCGAGACCTACCTGCACGGCGACGACCACCGGCTGCTGGTCGTCAATGGCGAACTGATCGCCGCGACACGCCGCACCCCGGGCCGTGTGGTCGGTGACGGCACGCACACCATCCGCCAGCTCGTCGATGCGGTCAACCAAGACCCGCGGCGCGGCGTCGGCCACGAGAAGGTGATGACGCGCATCGAGCTCGACGCGCAGGCCGACATGATGTTGGCGCGCCAGAGCCTCACGCTCGACAGCGTGCCCGCGAACGGCGACGCCGTGCTGTTGCGCAGTACCGCCAACCTGTCCACCGGCGGCACCGCCACCGACGTGACCGACGTGATCCACCCCGACAACCGCGAAATGGCGGTGCGCGCCGTGACCGCCATCGGCCTGGACGTCGGCGGTGTCGACTTCATCTGTCCCGACATCACGGAGAGCTACAAGAAGATCGGTGGCGGCATCTGCGAGATCAACGCCGCGCCGGGTTTCCGGATGCACGTGGCGCCGAGCGAAGGCACGCCGCGTGATGCGGCTGGGCCCGTCATCGACATGCTGTTTCCCCCGGGGGCATCGAGCCGCGTGCCGATTGCCGGCATCACCGGCACCAACGGCAAGACGACGACCAGCCGGATGCTGGCTCACATCACCAAGATGGCCGGCTATACGCCGGGCCTGACGACGACCGACGGCGTCTACATCGACGGCCAGCGCACCGTCGAGGGCGACATGACCGGGCCGGTGGCCACGCGCATGGTGCTGGCCGACCCGAAGATCGACATCGCGGTGCTCGAGATCGCGCGCGGCGGCCTGCTGCGCGCCGGCATGGGGGTGCCGTTCATCAACGTCGGCGCAGTGCTCAACGTGAAGAGCGACCACCTCGGCATGAAAGGCATCGACACGCTGGAACAGCTCGCCGAGGTCAAGCGCATCCTGGTCGAGGTGGCGCGCGATTGCGCGGTGTTGAATGCCGACGACGAGCACGTCATCCGCATGTCGGCGCACACCGAGGCCAAGCATCTTTGCTACGTCACGTTGAATCCACAGCATGCGGTCGTCAGGGAGCACATCCGCGCCGGTGGCCGGGCCTGCGCGCTGGAGGCCGGCGTCAACGGCCAAATGATCACGCTCTACGACAAGGGCCGGCACATCCCGCTGATGTGGACCCACCTGATTCCGGCCACGCTGGAAGGCCGGGCGATGCACAACGTGCAGAACGCGATGTTCGCGGCGGCTGTCGCGTTCAGCCTGGACATCAAGCTCGACGCCATCCGGCAGGGCCTGCGCACCTTCGACACCACGTTCTTCCAGGCGCCGGGCCGGATGAACGTGTACGACGAGCACCCGTTCAAGGTGATCTTCGACTACGCGCACAACGCCCATGCGGTGGGGGCGATGGCCGACCTGGCGGCGCGGCTCGACGTGCGCGGCCGCCGCATCGTGGTCGTGGCCGGGCCGGGTGATCGGCGCGACGAAGACATCCGCGCCATTGCCGAAGCCGTGGCCGGCCGCTTCGACCACTACATCTGCCGCCGCGACGACGGCTTGCGCGGTCGCGTCAGCGACGAGGTGCCGAAGATGATCGCCGCGGTGCTGCGTGAACACGGCGTGGCCGACAGCGCCATCACCATCATTCCCGACGAGCAGGAAGCCATCGACGCGGCACTGAAGATGGGCCAGCCGGGCGACCTGCTGCTGGTGTTTGCCGATGCGCTGACGAGGTCGTGGAAGCAGGTGACCAAGTTCCGCGCGGCGGGCTCGACGGCGCCCGTGACGACGGCGGCGACGCCTGCTGCAACCGTTACCACCGCGTCGAAAAGCGCGAACGCGAAGCCTGCCGAAGCCGTCGACGACAGCTTCGCCCAAGCCGCCGCAGACTACGGCGCGCCGCTGGCGGCCGGCTTCGTGCGTGACGAACGCGGCCTGCGTTTCGTGGGCGACCCGGGTGACTGATGAAACGGGGCCGGAGCCGATTCACGCCTTCGAGCTCTCGCGCCGGCTTACCGGCCCGAACCGCTACTTCGCCGGCACCGCGGTGGTGCTGACGGCGCTGGGCCCGCAGGCGGACTCGGCCACCGCACACGAAGCCTGGGCCTGGCGCGTCAAAGCGTTGTGCGCGCGCCTCGGCTGGGCCGATCCGGCGCCGTTCGCGCACCGACATGGGCAGGGCACGGTGCTCGCGTTCGCTGCCGCCACCGAGGTGCTGTTGACCGCGACCGAGATCAATGAATGGGCGTGGGAACGTGCAACGGCCGCGCTCGGTGCGCTGGGCGTGCAGGGGTTCGATGCGGCGCAGCTCGAGGTCGACGATCCGCAGGCGGTTGCGGGCCACTTCGCCGAGCAGGCGGCGGCCGAACGGTCGCCACCGCTGATGCGGCTGAAGGCCGCTGCCGCGGCGCACGGCCTGCCGGTGATCGAAGACGACGGCACGCTGACGCTCGGCGCCGGCCGTGGCAGCGCCAGCTACCCGCGCGCCGCGCTGCCGCTGCCGATGGACGTGCCGTGGGCGTCGCTGCACGACGTGCCGACGGTGCTGGTCACCGGCAGCAACGGCAAGACGACGACGTCGCGGCTGCTGGCTGCGATGACGCGCGCGGCGGGGCTGACGCCCGGGCTGTGCAGCACCGAAGGCATCGTCATCGGCGAGCGGCTCGTCGATCGCGGCGACTACGCCGGCCCCGCCGGCGCGCGCGCCGTCTTGCGGCACCGCGAGGTCGACGTCGCGGTGCTGGAGACGGCGCGTGGCGGGATCCTGCGCCGCGGCCTGGCCGTGACGCGTGCCGATGCGGCGGTGGTGACCAACGCCAGTGCCGACCACCTCGGCGAATACGGCATCGCCAGCGTGGAGGACATCGCCGAGGCCAAGCTCGTCGTCGCCCACGCGCTAGCCAGTAGCCGCGGCACGCTGGTGCTGAACGCCGGCGATGCGGTGCTGATGGCGGTCGCCGCACGCACGCCGCATGCCGTCGCGGCACGGCGGGCGCTGTTCGCGCGCGACCATGCGCATCCCGCATTGGTCATGCACCGTGCAGCGGGCGGTGCGACCTGCGCGGCGCAGGACGGCCGGCTGTGCTGCGTCTGGGCCGGCGAATCGATCGATCTGGGCGAAGTGAACACGATGCCGCTCACCCTCGGCGGCGCCGCGGTCTACAACCTCGAGAACATCGCCGCCGCCGTGCTGGCTGCCGCCGCGGCGGGCCTGCCGTGGGCCGCGATCCGCGCGGCGCTGGTGGCCTTCGGCGCAGCTTCGCTGGACAACGCGGGCCGGCTCGAACGCTGGCAGCACCGCGGGGCCACGGTGCTGGTCGACTACGCCCACAACCCGGACGGCCTGGCGCAGTTGCTGGCGGTCGCGCAGGCGTTGAAGCCGCAGCGGCTCTGCCTGCTGCTGGGCCAGGCCGGCAACCGCGACGACGCCGCGATTGCCGAGCTCGCGCAAACGGCAGCCGCAGCAAAGCCCGATCACACCGTGGTCAAGGAGCTGCCCCGGATGTTGCGCGGCCGTTCCCTGGGCGACGTGCCCGCGCTGCTGACCCGCGCGCTGCTCGCCGCCGGCGTGCCTGCCGAACGCATCGAGCAACACCCTGACGAGGAAGGCGCAGCGCGCGCGCTGCTGGCCGCGGCGCGGCCGGGCGACGTGATCGTGCTGCCGATCCACACCAGCGCCGTGCGCACGGCACTGGCCGCCCTGCTGGCTGAGGGCGCGCAAGCCGCACCGCCGGCCTGACCGGCGCCGCGGCGGACCGGCGGACCAGCGGCCCGGATCAAGCCGCCTTGCGGCCGAAGTTCGGGTCGATGCGTATCAACGCCGTCGCGATGAAGCTCGGGATCGTCGCGATGCAGGCCCAGACGAAGAACTGCACGTAGCCCAGCTGGTCCTGCAACCAGCCGGCCCACATGCCCGGGATCATCATGCCCAGCGCCATGAAGCCGGTGCACAGCGCGTAGTGCGCGGTCTTGTGCGGGCTGTTTCCGTCGGGCCCGCCGGCGATCATCAGCATGTAGACCATGTACGCGGTGAAGCCGAAGCCGTAGCCGAACTGTTCGACCGCCACGCCCGCGCTCACCACCCACAGGTTGGTGGGCTGCGCCAATGCCAGCCAGACGAAGACCGTGTTCGGCGCGTGCATGCAGATCACCAGCGGCCACAGCACCCGCTTCAGCCCCAGCCGCGAGATCACCCAGCCGCCGAGCAGCCCGCCGAGCGTCAGCGCGGTGATGCCGACCGTGCCATAGGCAATGCCGACGTCCTGCGTCTTCAGCCCGAGGCCGCCGATGTCGCGCGGGTCCAGCATGAACGGCGTGACGAGCTTGAGCAGCTGCGCTTCGGCAAACCGGTACAGCAGCAGGAACAGCAGCACCCGCCAGACCTCGGGCTTCCTGAAGAAGGCCATGAAGACGGCGCCGAAGTCGGCCCAGAAGGTGGCGCTGCGTGGCGCCGGCCCGTCGAGGGCGGGCCGCGGCAGCGCCCACAGGTGGTACAGGGCGGCCAGTGCGAACAGCGCCGCGAGCAGCCAGAACACGCCTTGCCAGGCACTGATGAAGTCACCACCCGGCCGCTCGGCCAGCCAGCCGGCCAGGTACACCAGGCCGCCCTGCCCGCCGATCATCGCCATCCGGTAGAAGGTGCTGCGCACACCGACGAACGCGGCCTGCTGCTGCTGCGGCAGGGCCAGCATGTAGAAGCCGTCGGCGGCGATGTCGTGGGTGGCGCTGGCAAAGGCCATCAGCCAGAACACGGCCAGCGTCATCTGCAAGAACTTCGGCGCCGGCAGCGTGAGCGCCACGCACGCGAAGGCCGCGCCGACCCCGAACTGCATCGCGACCACCCAGCGCCGTTTGCTGCCCAGCAGATCGACCAGCGGGCTCCATAGCGGCTTGATGACCCACGGCAGGTAGAGCCAGCTCGTGTACAGCGCGATGTCGGTGTTGCTGACGCCGAGGTTCTTGTACATGACGACCGAAAGCGTCATCACCACCACGTAGGGCAGGCCCTGGCTGAAGTACAGCGTGGGGATCCACGTCCAAGGATTTGTGCTTTTCATGGCTGGCACGGATGTTCACATGGAACGTGAAAACGGGGCCCAAGGCCCCGTCTGGCGGTGTCGCAAAAAGCCGTGCCTAGAAGAAGCGGTACGACAGATTCACGCCCACCGTGCGCGGCTGCGGCGAGATCTCGCGCGGGCCCATCAGGCCGGCTGCCTGGACCGAGCTGACGAGCCGCAGGTTGGTCAGGTTGCTGACCCACAGCTGCGCGTCCCAGTTGCCGCGCGACAGCCCGGCGCTGGCGCCGTAGCGGGTGTACGACTTGTACTTGGCGATCGTCGCGTTGTCGTCCTTCGAGTCGCTGCGGTCGACCTGCACCGGGCCCTGGTAGCGCGCCGACAGAGAACTCCAGAAATACAGGTCGTTGTCGAAGGTGTGCTGGAAACGGATGCCCAGGTTGTGCTTCCACTTCGGCGCGCCGCCGAGCAGGCCGCCTTCGCTCCAGGTGCGGCAGCTGGTGCCGTTGGTGTACAGGCAATGCCGCTTGGTCTCGGCCCACTTGGCCTCGACGGTGGTCGTGCTGTAGCTGAGCTGCCAGGCTTGCGAGAGCTTGAAGCGGGTCGAGAACTCCCAGCCCTGCGAGTACGCGTCGGGCCCGTTGGCGGTGCCGTTGACGGGGAAGCCGTTGACGTCTTGCGAGCGGTAGGTCTGGGTGTCCTTCCAGTTGATGCGGTAGACGGCGGTTTCCAGGTAGAGCCGGCGGTTGAGCAGGTAGCCCTTCAGGCCGAGTTCGAAGTTGTCGGTCGAATCGGGCTTGTAGTCGCGCGCGTCTTCGGCCACCACGACGGTGGTGCTGCGGTCGCGGAACGGGTTGGTGCCACCGCGGCGAAAGCCCTGCGAGGCGGTGAAGTAGCCCAGCATCTCGTCGCTGAACTGGTACGAGGTGTTGAACTTGTAGTAGGCGTTGCCGCTGTCGCTGCCGGTGGCGGTGTACTGCCGGTCGACGATGCCGCCGGCCCAGTCGACGATGTTCACCGTCGCCGTGTCCTTGTAGCTGAAGACGCGGGCGCCGACGTTCACGCGCCAGGCCGGCGTGATGCGGTAGCCGACTTCGCCGAACAGCGCCGTCTCGGTGTACTTGCTGCCCAGGTCTTCGCTGTACCCCTGGTCCGGCAGCGGGCTGGGTGTGGCCTTGCCGACGCCGCCCGGGCGGTTGATGTGCGCGTCCATGCCGGGCAGGATCTCGGAGAAGCGGTAGTTGCGCTTCTGCGTCGTGTGGTACAGCCCGGCGATCCAGTCCAGCGGGCCGCTGCCCTTGCTGGTCAGGCGCGTCTCGTGGCTCAGGCCTTCGTAGGTGTTGTCGAAGATCATGTACGCCGAGCGGTCGCTGGTGATGCTGCCGCCGAGGTCGAAGCCGTCGAGGATCGGGCTCTCCGGCGCGTAGAAGCTCCAGCCCTGGCTGGCGTAGTCGGCCTGGCCGATGCGCGTGTCCTTGAACTGCGAGGTCGACGAGTGCAGCGCGGCGATGCCGATGTCCCAATCGATGTCGATCGAGTTCATGCGCAGCTTGCGGTCGGCAAATTCAGGGTAGCGCGACAGGATGCTGTGGTCGTTGACGGCGTACGGCGTGCTGCCGTCGCTGGTGAACGCACAGTTGGGTTGGCAGGGCTGTTGCGCCGCGGTGCGCTGGGGGTTCTGCCACGCGGCGTCGCGCTCGGCTGGCGTGCGCGCGTTGGCCACCGCCAGCGGCAGCCGGCTGACGGCACTGGTGCCGTTGGCCAACTGGTCCTGCGTGGTGTGCGCAAACAGCAGCGACAGCGTCGGCGTGGCCTGCCACAGCGCCGAGAAGCGGCCGCCGGTGACGCGCTGCCAGTCGTCGTCGGCGTAGACGTTGACTTGTGGGTCGGGCTTGGTCGTCCAGGCGCGGCTGCCGGTGCGCCACGGCGGGCTGCTGATGCGGTCGATCCAGCCCTTCTCGTCGAGGTGCGCGACGCTGGCACGCAACGCCACGCTCTGGCCGATCGGCAGGTTGACCACCACGTCGGTGTCGTTGGACACGCCGCCGTACGTCACTTGGTAGAAGCTGGTGTTGACCTTCGCCTCGACCTTGCCCAGGCGCGGCTTGTTGGTGATGTAGCGCAGCGTGCCGCCGAGCGCGCCGGCACCGTACAGCGTGCCTTGCGGGCCGAGCAGCGTTTCGACGCGCGCGATGTCCTTGATGCGGTAGCCCAGGTTGGGCAGTGGCGTGTCGTCCAGGTAGTAGGCCAGCGTGCTCTTGGTGAACTGCTCCAGGTTGTTGGCGCTCACCGGCGACACGTTCAGGCCGCGCACCGTCACCGAGTCGGCAAAACGCGCCGAGCTCTCGGGCGCGTTGATCGCCACGCTCTGCTGGATCAGCTTCTTGGCGTCGGTGATGTTTTCTTCGCGCAGCGCCTGCTCACCGATGGCGGTGATGTTCATCGGGCTCTTGCTGGCGGTCTCGTTGCGGCGGCTGCCGGTGACGGTGATGCGCTCGGGCTCGGCGGTGGTCTGGCGCTTTTCGCCGGTCGTCGGCTCGGCGGATTCGGCCGATGTGGGGGCGGGGGTGGGGGTCGCAGGCGCGGTCTGCGCAACGGCAACCCACGGGGCGGCGAGTGCTGCAATGGCAGCGACGGCAGATGCAACGGGCGTCAGGCGACGGGACATGCGCGGGCTCCTTGGGGCGGTGGCTGGAGCAAGGCACGGACATTGAAGTCCATGTCGCGCCAGAGTCGCATGACGGCTGAGCCAGACGTCACGATCCCACGCTCTATTCCAAGGGCCGGAGGTCCATACCTCGGGTGCGGCGAGTATCCGCAGCGCCAGCGCCCGAACACAGGTCGGAAAACCCGTATGGGCCCCAGCGACGTGTCCGGACAACACTAGCGTGAAGATTCGTTTCGCTTGTGGCCCGCTGCTTGCGTGGGCTGCGGGCTCATTCCCCGCTCGGAGCAACCATGCAACACAAAACCCTCGTCGTCAGCCTGTTGGCCCTGGGGCTGGCCAGCCACGCCGCGGCGCAGACGGCGCCCGCACCGGAAGGCCAGCGCATCACCATCACCGGCTCCAGCATCAAGCGGCTGGCCAATGAAGGCGCATTGCCGCTGCAAGTCATCACCAACGACGAAATCCAGCAGCAAGGTTTGTTGACGGCCGAGGACCTGCTGAATTCGCTGGGCATCAACTCCGCCAACACCAGCAACGCGGTGTCCAGCAACACCGTGTTCGGGCCGGATCAGGACCGCTTGAGCGGCGGCGCCTCTTTCGCCAATTTGCGCGGCCTGGGCCCGACCGGCACGCTGGTGCTGTTGAACGGGCGGCGTGTCTCGACCCACGGCCAGAGCGGCTCGGCGGTCGATCTCGGCTCGATCCCGATGTCCGCGGTGCAGCGGGTCGAGATCCTCAAGGACGGCGCCTCGGCCATCTACGGCACCGACGCCATCGGCGGCGTCATCAACTTCATCCTGAAGAACAACTACCAGGGCGGCGAGATCGGCGGCACCGTTTCCGAGCCCACCGCCAAGGGCGGCGGCGGCACCAAGCGGCTGCACACCACCTTCGGCTTCGGCAACCTGGACAAGAATGGCTGGAACGTCATGGCCAGTCTGGCCTACGACAAGGCCGAGATCCTGCGCGGCATCGACCGGCCGTGGGCCACCGGCTACCAGCCGGGGTCGCAGCTGTCGCCTGAAACGACCAGCGCGCCGCACGCCAACATCATCGGCGCCGCGGGCACGGCGCTCGGCACCGCCGGCACGGTGGTCGGCCCCAGCGACCCGACCCGCTACACCAACCTGAACCTGCTGGCGATTCGCGGCCAGTGCGACCAGCTTCAGTTCGGCGTGCCGCTGGCGCCCAACGTCCAGCTCTGGGACCGTTTCGGCTACACCAATGCCAACTCCCGCTACCGCTGCGGCACCGACTACGGCCGCCAGTTCATGCTGCGCTCGCCGCGCGAGGCCTACAACGCCGTCGTGCGCGCCAACTTCAAGTTCGGCGCCGACCATTCGGCCTTCATCGAAGCGGTGGGCTCGCGCACCGAGATCGACGGCGAGTACACGCCCTACCAGTTCAGCTCGACCTCGAACGCGCTCACGCACTACCCGGTGAACGGCCCGCACTACGTGAACATGCAGGCGCTCGTGGGCGCCGCGCAGTTCAACCCGGCCTTGCCGATCGCTTACCGCCTTCGCATGTCGGACTGGGGCTACCGCACCAACACCTTCAAGGCCGAGAACGCCCGCCTGGCCATGGGCGCCGATGGCGACATCGGCGTCTACAGCTACCGCGTGGGCCTGTCCGCTGGCACCGCCACCGGCGATGCCTACCTCAAGCAGGGCTACGCCTTCACGCAGCCCCTCATCAACGCACTGGCCACGGGCGTGATCAACCCCTTCCTGTTGCCCGGGCAGGAGCAAACGGCAGCGGCCAAGACGCTGATCGAATCCACCCAGGCGCGCGGCCGCGTCTTCGGCGGCGAAACCAGCGTGCTGCAGTTTGACGGCTCGGTGTCGGGCCCGGTGATGAAGCTGCCGGGCGGCTCGCTCGACTTCGCGGTCGGCTTCGACGCCCGCAAGGAGAGCTACGAGTTCTCGGGCACCCAGGGCTTCACCTGCGTCAGCACCTTCACCACCGCCAACGCGGCTTTGCCCAACTCGGTGATGGGTTGCCCCGGCAACGCATCCAGCCCGAAGCTCACCCGCGACATCAACGCGGTGTATGCGGAATTGCAGGTGCCGGTGCTGCCGTCGCTGTCGTTCCAGCTGGCGCTTCGGCACGACGAGTACTCCGAGATCGGCGGCACCACCAACCCCAAGATCGCTTTTCGCTGGGCGCCCGTCAGCTCGTTCATCCTGCGCGGCTCGGTCAACACCGGCTTCCGTGCGCCGACGCCGCAGCAGCTGAAGTTGGGCACGGTCGAACTCGCGCTGACCGGCACCTACAGCGACCCCGAACGTTGCCCGGTCGACCCAACGCAATGCAACCGTTCGAGCCTGCCATACCGCCAGGGCGGCAATGCGAACTTGCAGCCGGAGACGTCCAAGCAGGCGCTGCTGGGCTTCGTCATGCAGCCCACGCCGGGTTTGCAGTTCGGCATCGACTACTGGCAGATCGAGCTTGAAGACCGCATTCGCACGCTGTCGCCGGCGTTGATGATCGCCAACTACGACCTGTTCAGGGGCAACTTCATCCGCGACGCCGCTGGCAACGTTTCGTACATCCAGGCCGGCTGGGTGAATGCCGCGCAGAGCGAAACCAAGGGCCTGGATTTCAACGTCCGCGCCAGCGACGCCATGGCCGGTGGCCGCACCACGCTGACGATCAACGGCACCAAGATGATCAGCCACAAGGAGCGCCTGATCGCCAGCCAGCCGCTGCAGCAGTTCGTCGGCAAGTGGAGCAACGTCACGCTGTACCTGCCCTGGAAGATCAACGCCAGCCTGGGCTTCAAGAAGGGTGACTGGAACACCACGCTGTCCAGCAGCTTCAGCTCGGGTTACGACGACGAGAACCGCGCGCAGTACACCGTCAACGAGCCGACCAGCCGCAAGGTAGCTTCGTACTGGACCTCGAACCTCTTCACCACCTGGACCGGCATCAAGAACCTGTCGGTGACCGGCGGCATCATCAACCTGCTCGACGAGACGCCGCCCTTCACCTGGCACAACGCCGACAACGTGGTCGGCGCGGGCTGGGACCCGCGCGTGGCCGACCCGCGCGGCCGCACGCTGCAGGTGTCGTTCACCTACAAGTTCTTCTGACGGCGCTGGCGCTGCCGGGGTCCAAGCGCTGCTGGAGAAACTGGCCACGCTGATCCCGACACTGCTCGGGGTCACGCTGATGGCGTTTGCGCTGATCCGGCTGATCCCCGGCGACCCGATCGAGATCAGGGTGGGCGAGCGGCGGCTGGACCCGGCCGCCCACGCCGCGCTGATGCAACAGCTGGGCCTGGACCAGCCGCTGCCGGTGCAGTACCTAGCCTAACTGGGGCAGCTGGTGCAGGGTGACCTGGGCAAAAGCCTGGTCACGCGCGAGCCGGCGGCCGCCGAGTTCGCCGTGCTGTTCCCGGCCACCATCGAACTGGAGTCGGCCGCGCTGCTGCTGGCGCTGGTGGTGGGCCTGACACTGGGCATGGCGGCGGCGCTGAAGCGCTGATCGTGGATCGACTAGGCGGTGATGGCGCTGGCCACGGTCGGCAACAGCATGCCGGTGTTCTGGTGGGGCTTGATCCTCATCATGTTCTTCTCGGTCGGCCTGCAATGGACGCCGGTGTCGGGCCGAATCGGCAGCGAGTTCGACGTGCTGCCGGTGACCGGCTTCATGCTCATCGACAGCGCACTCGCCAGCTGGCGCGGGCAGGAGCCGGGTTCCTTCACCTCGGCGTTGCTGCACCTGGTGCTGCCGGCCACCGTGCTGGGCACGATCCCGATGGCGACCAGCGCACGCACGACGCGCAGCGCAATGCTCGAAGTGCTGCGCGAGGACTACATGAGAACGGCACGCGCCAAAGGATTGGCGCCCGCGCGCGTGGTCTTGCACCACGGGCTGCGCAGCGCGTTGATCCCGGTCGTCACCGTGCTCGGCATGCAGGTCGGCGGGCTGCTCGGCGGCGCGGTGCTGACCGAGACCATCTTCTCGTGGCCCGGCATCGGCAAGTGGCTGATCGACGCGATCGCGCGGCGCGACTATCCGGTCGTGCAGGCTGGCATCCTGGTGTCGGCGCTGATCTTCATCGCCGTCGATCTGGTCGTGGACCTGCTTTACGGGGTGTTGAATCCGCGGCTGCGGGGCGGGCACTGACCGCCAATGCGCTGACACTGAACGCATTGATATCATTGATGGCACAAGGAATCGATCATGCCCGCCATCACCATCCGCGACATCGACGACACGCTGAAGGACAGCCTGCGCCTGCGCGCTGCGCGCCACCGCCGCAGCATGGAAGAAGAGGCGCGCCAGATCCTGCGCGCCGCCTTGCAGGGCGAGGCGACGCCAGCAACCGACTTGGCCACCCGCATCCGCGCGCGTTTTGCGCCGCTGGGCGACGTGACACTGCCGCTGGCCGCCCGCGAGCCTATTCCTGAGCCGCCTGACTTCGGGCCAGCACCCAAAGCCACACCCAAAGCCACGCGCAAGACCGCAGCGGCACGCATGAAGTGACGATCCTGCTCGACACCAACGTGCTGTCGGAGTTGTTGCGCGGCCAGCCGGCTAGCGCCGTGCTGGGCTGGTTTGCCGGCCGCGAGGCGCGCGAACTGGCGGTGAGCAGCGTGACGCAGGCCGAAATGCTCTACGGCGCCCGTCTGCTGCGGGCAGGCCGGCGGCGCCATCAGTTGCAAGCGGCGCTGGACGCGATGTTCGACACGGACTTCCAGGGCCGGATCCTGGCTTTCGACGCCGGCGCCGCACGTCAGTACGCCGACATCGTCGTCACCCGCCGCGCGGCGGGGCGGCCGATGGCGCAGTTCGACGCCCAAATCGCCGCCATCGCGCGCCAGCATGGCGCGGCGCTGGCCACACGCAACACGGCCGACTTCGCAGGCTGCGGGCTAACGCTGCACGATCCCTGGCAGGGCGCTGCGCCGGCATGAGCCCGCCGGGCCGCCCCAAGGGCGAATACCGCAGTGCGCAGCACGAAGGCACCCCAGTGAGCCCGCCGGGCCGCCCCAAGGGCGAATACCGCAGTGCGCAGCACGAAGGCACCCCAGTGAGCCCGCCGGGCCGCCCCAAGGGCGAATACCGCAGTGCGCAGCACGAAGGCACCCCAGTGAGCCCGCCAGCTTCGCCGGCGCGAGTTCGTCGTCGCTTTCGCCGCCAACCGCGGGGCGCTGCTGTCCTTCTTCGTGTTCGCACTCGTCGTGCTAGGCGCGCTGCCGGGTTACGTGCGGCTGGTGCGCGCTTCGGCGATGTCCGAACTGTCCAAGGACTACGTCACCGCCAGCCGCGTGGCCGGCGCGGGCACCGCAAGGCTGATGTTCGACACCGTGCTGCCGAACTGCCAGGCGCCATTGATCGTCACCGCCAAGCTGTCGTTCTCGTCGGCCATTCTGGAGACGGCGGCGCTCGGTTTTCTGGGCCTGGGTGTGCAGCCGCCGCTGCCCGAGTGGGGCAGCATGCTGAGCGCCGCGCGCGACTACATCGAGCGTGCGCCGTGGGTGGTGACGATGCCCAGGCTGACGATCCTGGTCACGGCTCTGGCGATCAACCTGATGGGCGACGGGCTGCGCGACGCGCTCGACCCCAAATTGCGCAGTGCGTCATGACAGCCCCCGGCGCCGATGTACCGCCGCCAGCCCCCGAGGGGGTTCGCGCCGCCTTGGGGCGGCCCGGCGCCGGCGCGAGCCTTCTCGAAGTCCGCAACCTGCGCGTCACCTTCGGCGGCTTGACGGCCGTCGACGGTGTGGACATCGACATCGCCGAGGGCGAACTGCTCGGCATCGTCGGCGAATCGGGCTCGGGCAAGAGCGTGTCGATGATGGCGCTGTTGGGTCTGATCGAGGCGGCCGGCGTCGTCCGCGCCGACGCGCTGCGCTTCGCCGGGCACGACCTGATGACGATCGACGCCAAGGCGCGCCGGCGCATCATCGGCAAGGACATCGCGATGGTGTTCCAGGACGCGCTGAACAGCCTCAACCCAAGCCACACCGTCGGCGACCAGGTGCACGAGGTGCTGCGAGCGCACCTGGGCCTGCGTGGGGCAGCGCTCGAACAACGCGTGCTCGAGCGGTTCGAGCGCGTCGAGATACCGGCTGCGAGGACGCGCCTCGACGCCTTCCCGCACCAGATGAGCGTCGGCATGAACCAGCGCGTGATGATCGCGATTGCGCTGGCCTGCGAGCCGCGGCTGCCGAGCGCCGACGAGCCGACGACGGCGCTCGACGCGCCCATCCAGGCGCTGGTGATGGAATTGCTGACGCGCTTGCAGCGCGAGCAAGGCATGGCGCTGGTGCTGATCACGCACGACCTGGCGGTGGTGGCCGAGATGGCCGAACGGGTGGCGGTGATGTACGCCGGGCAGGTGGTCGAAGAAGGCGCTGTCGACCGGCTCTTCGACGCGCCGCGCCACCCGTACACCGCGGCGCTGCTGGCGGCGCTGCCCGAGCACAACCGCGGCGCCGCGCGGCTGGCCGCCTTGCCCGGCGTGGTGCCTGCTCGCTCCGCGCTGCAGCCGCGTCCAGCCGCGCTCTGGCGACGAACGGCCGCCGCTGCGCGACGGGGTGCGCTGCTTCTTCCCCATCGAAGCCGTGGCCCATGCCTGAAGCCGACCGCGCCATGATGCGCGCCGAGGGCCTGGTGCGGCACTACCGCGTCGGTCGCGGCCTGTTCAAGCCGCCGGCGGTCGTCAAGGCGCTGAACGGCGTGAGCTTTTCGTTGCCGGCCGGCCGCACGCCGGCGGTGGTGGGTGAATCGGGCTGCGGCAAGAGCACGCTGGCGCGGCAGTTGACGCTGATCGAGCCAGCGCCCGCCGGCGCGCTCTTCATCGACGGCGGGGACGCGGCACAAGCCGATGCCGCGCAACGGGCGCGCCAACGCCGGCGCGTGCAGACGGTGTTCCAGAACCCGTATGCGTCGCTCAACCCGCGCAAGACGATCGCCGCTGCGCTCGAAGCCGCTGGTCATCAACACGCCGCTGACGAAGGCCGAGCGCCGCGAACGCGTCATGGTGACGCTGTCGTTGGTCGGCCTGCGGCCGGAACATGCGGCGCACTACCCGCACATGTTCAGCGGTGGCCAGCGCCAGCGCGTGGCCGTGGCGCGCGCCATGATGCTCGGCCCGGCGATCGTGGTGGCGGACGAGCCGACTTCGGCGCTCGATTTCTCGATCCAGGCCCAGCTGCTGAACCTGTTCATGGATTTGCAGCAGGCCGTCGGCACCGCCTATGTCTTCATCAGCTGCAACCTCGCGGTGGTCGAGCATGTGACGCACGAGGTGATGGTGATGTACTTCGGCGCGGCCGTCGAACAGGGCGACAAGGCCACCGTGCTGGGCCACCCGCTGCACCCGTACACCCGGGCGCTGCTGGCTGCCGTGCCGGCCCTGCGCAAGGCCGACCGCAAACCGCGCATCCCGCTCGTCGGCGAGATGCCCAGCCCCTTGGCGCCGCCCAGCGGCTGCGCTTTCCACACCCGCTGCCCGCTGGTGCAGCCGCGTTGCAAGGCCGAGGTACCGGCGCTGCTGGCGGTGCAGGATCGGCGGGTCGCCTGCCATGTCGTCAATGAGCCGATGCAAGCATGAACACACTCGAAACCACGCTGCTGCAAGCCGTGCGCGCACAAGACTTCGGCTCAACCGCCGACAGCGCCTTGGGCGGCCAGCCGATCCGCCACTTCCCCAATATCGACCTCGCGGTCGCCGCCTTCCTGCCGCAGGGCCGCGTGCAATGCGCCAACGTGTTGTTCTCGCGCGAACACCCGCAGGGTTTGGTGGCGCAGCTCGGCGCGCGCGCCGGTGCTGCGCAGGGTGTCGGCCTGCGCTTCGAGCGCGACCAGCAGGACGCCGCCGGCAACTCGGCCGCCTGGCTGCCGGCTGCGAACTGGTCGGCGATGAACTTCCTGCCGCTGACCGGCCAGACCGGGACCGGCGGCAGCGGCGGCAGCGGCAGCGGCAACGCCGCAGCGCCGGCGCGTTTCATCGCGCCCTACCCGGCGTCGCTGCTGAAGCTGATGGTCGCTGTCGGCGTGCTGATAGCCGTCGATCGCGGGCTGGCGACGATCCCAGAAGCGCTGGAGCCGATGATCGTGGTCAGCGACAACGACGCCACCGATGCCTGCGTTGCATTGCTGCACCGCGTCGGCATGCTGGGCACAACGCCTAACGCCACAAATGCACTGAACAACGCCTTCGTCGAACGCGATCTGCACACGCTGCAACTCAACAACACCACCGCCCGCGGCGGCTGGCGTAACCCCGACGGCGCGGGCGTCGGCCACATCCACATGACGGCCTGGGACACGGTCCGCCTGCTGTGGCTGCTGGACGCCGACGCCCCGCCCGCGCCGTGGCTGCGCGCCACCACCCCGCCGCTGCTGTCGGCGGCAATGCGCGATCACCTGCGCGGCGTGCTGACGCGCCAGCAGCTCGACGAGATCCTGTCCAGCGGCACGCACCGCAACCAGCCCGGCTGGGTGGCCGGCCTGCCCGACGCGCCGAACTTCGCGCACAAGACCGGCACAACCGAGAACTTCGCTTCCGACGCCGGCATCGTGCGCACCTCGCGCTGCCACTACGCCGTGGCGGTGCTGACCAACCTGGGCAGCCGCTACGCGCCGGGGCCCGAGCTGGCGACGACGTGGCGGCTGCCTGCACTCGGCGCCGCGGTTCACGCGGCGGTGGAGGCGTTGGCGTGATCCCGCCCGGCCGTCCCGAGCGCGGACCACCCGCAAGGCACGCGCCCAGCGCGTTCTTCGCCGCGTTGCCGCCAGGCAGCCTGATCGGCATCGTCGCGCCGGCCGGGCCGTCGGATGCCGAACGCGTCGAACGAGTGGCACCGCTGTACGAGGCGATGGGCTACCGGGCGCGCCTGTTCGGCGCCTGCCACCAGCGCAGCGGCCACGGCAGCCCGTACCTCGCGGGTGACGACGCGGTACGGCTGGGCAGCCTGCACGAAGCGCTGGCCGACGACGAGGTCGCGGCGATCCACTGCCTGCGCGGCGGCTACGGCGCGATGCGGCTGCTGGATGGCATCGACGAGGCGTTGGTGCGCCGGCACCCGAAGCTGCTGATGGGCTACAGCGACATCACCGCGCTGCACGCGCTGTGGTGCCGCGCCGGGCTGCCGAGCCTGCACGCGCCGATGCCAAGCTCGGACCTGCTGCAAACGGGCCGCGAGGCCGACTGCGATGCACTCTTCACACTGCTGCGCGGCGGCCTGGAGGCCGGCGCCGTGCTGGCCCCACCGCTGCAAGCCGCCCCGGCCACCTTGCACGCACCCGGCCGGGCCGAAGGGCTGCTGATCGGCGGCAATCTGAGCCTGGTCGCAGCGCTGCTCGGCACGCGCTGGGCCTGGCCGGCCGAAGGCGCGATCCTGTTCCTGGAAGACATCAACGAGGAGCCCTACCGCGTCGACCGCCTGCTGACGCAGCTGCGGCTGGCGGGGGTGTTCGATCAGGTCGCGGGCGTCGTGCTCGGCAGCTTCACCGAAATGAACGACCCGAGCGGCCTGCTCCACGACCTGGTGCTCGGCGCCTGCCAATCCGCCGGCAAACCGCTGGTCGCCGGCTGGCCGGCCGGCCATGGCACGCCGAACCGGCCGTTGCCGATGGGGCTGCGCGCGCGGCTGGTGGCGCACGCGGGTGGCGGCGGACAGATCGAGCTGGTCGACGGCCTGCTGGCGGGCGCAAGCTCTGCCCTGCGCTGAATGTCCCGGCCTGTCGCAGGCCGGGCCTGTCCCCGGCCGCCCAGCAAGGAGTCCCCGTCATGAACAACGCCTCGCGCAACGCCTCGCAGAACGCCTCGCAGAACGCCTCGCACTACGCGGGTCTGGCCAAGGCTGTATCGCGCTTCTGCGGCCGGCCGCGCACCTTCTTGATGGCCGTCTCCGTGATCGCCATCTGGATCGTCACCGGCCCGATCTTCGGCTTCAGCGACACCTGGCAACTGGTCATCAACACCGGGACCACGATCGTCACGTTCCTGATGGTGTTCCTGATCCAGAACACCCAGAACCGCGACACCGAGGCGATCCAGGTCAAGCTGGACGAACTGATCCGCGCCACCCGCGGCGCGCACAACGCGCTGCTCGATCTGGAAGAGTTGGAGGAGTCGGAGCTCGACGCCTTCCGCACGCGCTACCAGGCGCTGGCTGCGGCCGCGCGCGTGCAGCTCGGCGGCGGCGCACCGGACACCGACACGCCCGAGGCCTGATCGACAATCGCCGCATGCCCGATACGCCGCAACCCCTTCACTCGCTGCCGCTGCTGGCCCGCGGCAAGGTCCGCGATGTCTATGCCGTCGGCAGCGACCGGCTGTTGATGGTCGCCAGCGACCGCCTCTCGGCTTTCGACGTGGTGATGAAAGCACCGGTGCCCGGCAAGGGCGCGCTGCTGACGCAGATGGCGCTGTTCTGGTTCGACCACCTGCGCGACCTGATGCCGAACCACCTGACCGGCGAAGCGCCCGAGAGCGTGGTTGCACCCGACGAGCTCGGGCGCGTCGCGGGCCGCTCGATGCTCGTCAAGAGGCTGCAACCACTGCCTTGTGAAGCGGTGGTGCGCGGCTACGTGGCCGGCTCCGGCTGGAAGGAGTACAGCGCCCACGGCACTGTCTGCGGCCAGCGGCTGCCGGCAGGGTTGTCGATGGCGACGCCGCTGGCCGAGCCGATCTTCACGCCGGCCACGAAGGCGGCGGTGGGTGACCACGACGAGAACATCACGTTCGCGCAGTTGGAAGGCCTGCTCGGCGCCGCCCGCGCGGCCGAGGTACGCGATGCAGCGATCCGCGTCTACCGCATGGCAGCCGACTATGCGCTGGCCCGCGGCATCGTCATTGCCGACACCAAGTTCGAGTTCGGCCTCGATGAACACGGCACGCTGACGTTGATGGACGAGGTGCTGACACCCGACTCGTCGCGCTTCTGGCTGGCCGATGAGCTGCGCGAAGGCCGCATCGTCGGGCTGGACAAGCAGCCGCTGCGCGACTGGCTGGCGTCGACCGGTGTCACCGGCGGCGCCGAACAGGCCGCGCTCGATCTGCCGCAGCACGTGATCGACGGCGTGATGGCGCGCTACCAGCAGGCGCAGCGGCTGTTGTGCGGCGACGCCGCGGCTTGAGCACGCCATGCTCAATGCCCACCGCTTCGTCGGCCAGCAGCACGGTGCGCGGCTGATCGTCACCGGCGCCGTGCACGGCAACGAGACCGCCGGCACGCGCGGCATCGAACGCGCGCTGAGCGAGATCGAGCGCGGCGAGCTGTTCATCACTCACGGCATCGTCACCTTCGTGCCGGTGTGCAACCCGCTGGCATACGAGAAGAGCCAGCGCAGCGGCGACCGCAACCTCAATCGCCGCCTGCAACCCACCGCTGCGCCACAGGACAACGAAGACCGCATCGCGAACCTGCTCTGCCCGCTGCTGGCACAACACGAGGTGCTGCTCGATCTGCACACCTTCCGGGGTGCCGGCCGCGCGTTCGTGATGCGCGGGCCGGACGACAACAGCGGCGCGATCGAGCCCTTCGCACTGGCCGAGCGCGAAGCGTTGCTGGCCGCGCACGTCGGCCCGAACCGCGTCGTCGATGGCTGGATGGACGCCTATGCGGCCGGTGTCGCGCGCCGCCAGGCAGCCGGCCTGACACCCGGTGCGGTGCACGAAGACCCGAGCTACGGCGTCGGCACCACCGAGTACATGCGCTCTGTCGGCGGCTACGGCGTGACGCTCGAATGCGGGCAACACGACGACCCGGCGGCGCCGGACGTGGCGCACCACGCGATCCACCAGACGCTGGCGTTGTTGGGCATGACGCAAGGCCGGAAACCGGATCAGGGCCCGGCGCTGCTGCCGCCAGCGCGCCCGTTCGAGTGCCTGACGCTGGCCGAAGTGATCGACCGCCACGCCGAAGGCGACCGCTTCGCGCGCGAGTGGAAGAGCTTCGATGCGCTGGCCGAAGGCGAGCTGATCGCCGTGCGCGCCGATGCCAGCGAAGTGCGTGCGCCGCAGGCCGGCTACATCGTCTTCCCCGATGTGTCGGCCAAACCCGGGCACGAATGGTTCTACCGCGCGCAGAAGAGCGTGCGGCCGATCTGAGCTGCGCTGCGCAGGCCAGCGATTCCGGCTGACCGCGCGGCCTGCGCCGGCTCAGGCTCTCAGGCCCCGCGCGGCGGCAACACCGGCACGGTCAACACCGGCCGCGGGCCGAACTGGGGCTGGTCGACCCCGCGGGTGTCGATCGCCGCCAGCGCCTCGCGCAACGCGGCCATCAACTGGCGGTCCTGGCCGTTCGGGCCATGGGCGTCGTCCTGCGGCGCGTTGTCGATGGCGACGGTGGGCTCGGTGCCGAAGTTCTCGACCGCCCAGCCGACGTCCTTGAACCAGAACGAGTACTCGGGCTGGGTCGTCTCGCTGCCGTCGGCCAGCTTGTGGCGCGGCCAGATGCCGATCACGCCGCCCCAGGTGCGGGTGCCGACCAGTGGCCCCAGCCCCATCAGCTTGAAGTTATGCGAAAAGATGTCGCCGTCGCTGCCCGAGTGTTCATTGGCCAGTGCCACCACAGGCCCCGCCGCCGCCTCGGCCGGGTAGGGCCGTGGCTGGTGACCCCAGCGCGTGCGGTTCCAGGCGATGCGCCGCCGCGCCACCTTTTCCAGCAGCAGTTGCGAGACATGCCCGCCGCGGTTGTAGCGAAGGTCGACGATCAGGCCGTCGCGGTCGCACTCGGTGCCGAAGTAGCGGTGGAACTCGGCAAACCCGGCGGCCATCATGTCGGGCAGGTGCAAGTAGCCGACGCGGCCGGCGCTGTCGCGGTGGATGCGTTGGCGGTTGGCCTCAACCCACTCGCGGTAGCGGGCCGGGGTTTCGTCGGCGAGTGCGGTGACGATCACATTGCGGGTGCTGCTGTCGGTGCCGCTGGCCAGCGCCAGCACCACCTTCGCGCCGCCCTGGCGCAGCAGCAGGGCCTGGGGCGGCTCGGCCAGGTTCAGCGGCCGGCCCGACACCGCCACGATGCGCTCGCCGACTTGTGCGCGCACGCCGACGGCATTCAGCGGTGAGGTCGCGGCTGCATCCCAGCGGTCGCCATCGACGATGCGGCGGATCTCCCATGCCGTGCCGCCATCGAGTGGCGCCAGATCGGCCGCCAGAAAGCCCAGCGCCGTGGCCGGCGGCTTGCGGTGGTCCCCGCCGACCTCGTACGCGTGCGAGGTGCCGAGTTCGCCTTGCAGCTCCCAGATCAGGTCGCTCAGTTCGCCGCGCGTGGCCACCTTGGCCAGCAGCGGCGCATAGCGCGCGTAGACGGCCGGCCAGTCGATGCCGGACATGTCCTCGGTCCAGAACTGGTCGCGTTGCAGGCGCCACACCTCGCGCAGCATCTGCGCCCATTCCTGCGGCGGGTCGACGGCGAGCTTGATGCGCGCCAGGTCGATGACGCCGCTTTCGCGCGACGGGGGTGCGGCGGCGTCGATAGACTTTGCCTTGTCGTCGGGCTTGCGGCTGGCGTCGAGCGCGACGAGCCGCTTGTCGTGGCGCAGCACCAGCGTGCGGTGGTCGGCGGCGAGCACGAAGTGATCGGCCTTCGGGCTGAGCGTGCCGACTTCGCCGCTGGCGAAGTCGAAGACCTCGATGCGGCCCGGCCCGTCCTTGTGGCCGCCGCGGCCGTGCGCGCCGGGCAGTGGCAACTGGCTCCAAACCACCTTGCCGCCGGCCACGCCGGCGATCTGGCCGAAGCGGCCTTCGGCGACCGGAAATGCGGCGACGCGCTCGGCCAGGCCCACCGGTTCGATCAGCAACCCGGTGTTGCGCTCGTTCTCGGCCTTGCTGTCGCCGCGGTCCTTGCTGTCATGCATGCCGCGCGGCGCCGGCTCGAAGGGCGCTACGCCGTCGGCTTGAAGCGCGACGAGGTACGGCCGCGCGGCGCGCGGAAAACTCAGTTCGAACTGCACCGCGTCGTAGACCGGGTCGAAGGTGCGCAGCGACAGGAAGTACAGGTAGCGCCCGGCCGGGTCGAAGGCCGGCGCGTGGTCGACGAAATCGGTGCCGCTGCCGGGTTGGGACGCGATGTGCGTGTGCCCGCTTGCCAGTTCGAGCAGCTTGATCGCGCTGTGGCGCGGCGACGTCGGAAACTTGTACGCCAGCCAGCGCCCGCAGGGTGAGAACACCAGGTCTTCGATGGCGTCGCTGTCGCTGTGGTCGACGCGTGCGAAGTCGCTCGGCTCGGCGACATCGCCCACCCACAACTCGTGCCGGTGGGTGGCCAGCGCCACGCGGGTGCCGTGGCTGTTGGCGGCCAGCGCCTTGATGCGCCCCGGCGCCCACGGCAGCACACGCGCCGGTTGGCCGGGCGTGATGCTGAGCAGGCGTTCGTCGCCGTGTTCGCCGTGGCTGTCGCTCACCGCCACCAGCGTGCGGCCGTCGGCCAGCCATTGACCGAGCCGGCAGCGCGCGGCGATCGGACCGTGGCGCTGTGGCGCCCCTTCCCACAGCGGCATCGTGTGCAACTGGCCGCGCAACTCCAGCGCCAGGCTGTGGCCGGCGGGGTGCAGCTGCATGCCCTGGATGTGGTCGGCCGCGCTCAGGTGGCGGCGCGCGGCCTGGGTGCGTGCGCTCGGCACGCGGATGTCGATGCGGCGGTTGTGACCCGTCGCCGGGTCGTGCAGCCAGAGGTCGCCGCCGCATTGGTAGGCGATGCGGCGGCCGTCGGTCGTGGCGTGGCGGGCGTAGAAGCCCGGCACGTCGCGCTCGGGATCGCGCTCGGTGCCAGTCCACGCGCTGCCGTGGTCGGTGTGTCGCGCCAGGCCCGTGCCGTTGGGCGCCACCGAGTACAGGTTGCCCACGCCTTCGCCATCGCCGAGAAAGTGGACGCGGCCGTTCAGCCACATCGGGCTGGTGACGTTGCCTTGCAGCTCCGTCAAACGACGGAACTGCCCGGAGGCGGCTTCATCCTCGATCCACAAATGCCCCGCGCGCCCGCCGCGGTAACGCTTCCAGCGCGCCAGGTCGGCCGTGTTGCGGCCGATCACGCGCCGCCCGCCGGGGCCGAAAGCCAGGTGGTCGATCGGGCCCAGCGGCACGCGCTCGGGCACACCGCCCTCGGGCGCAATCAGGAAGGCCTGGAAGTTGCGAAAAAACGGCTGGCCGTGGTTGCTGACGAAGAGGATGCGGCCGTCGGGCGCCCAGCCGCGCACCGCCAGGTCGCTGCCCAGCCAGGTGAGGCGCCGCGCGGGGCCGCCGGCGGCGGGCATCAGCCAGACCTCGCTGTGGTGTTCGTCGCGGCCGGCGTAGGCGATCCAGCGGCCGTCGGGCGAGAGCTGCGGCGTCGCGGGCTCGCCCAGGCCGGCGGTCAGGCGGACGGCAACAGCGGGATCAGCGCCTTCGATGCCCACCCGCCACAAGTCGTCATCCGCCACGAACACCAGCGTGTCGCCCTGAAGGGTGGGGTGGTGCAGGTAGGCCGCGGCAGGCATGTCCGGTTTCATCGAAGCGGTGCGTCCTGGGGAGTAAGCCGGTCATCTTCCCATGGACCCCGCCGCCAGCGACAGCGTGGGAACACCCTGTGGAGGGTGCCCCTCCGCGGGGGGATGACCACCCCCGAAAGCAGGCAGAAGATTGCGGCCCCGTCGTGGCGGGGTGCGGCGATCGAGTCACCAGCAGCAGCACAACCTTTCGCGAGGAAGACCCATGCGATTCGACGAATGCAAGGAAGGCGACTACCGCATCTTCGTGGGCGCGCTCGACGCGCCGCGCGGCGACGGCTACATCGCCGCGGTGGTGGTCAACAAGGTGCGGTACGAGCAGATTCATGCCGCAAAGCCGCCCCGCGAGACGCAGCGCGAGGTCTTCCGCGACGACAGCCTGGCCTGTGGCTACCGCTGGCGCTCGCCTGACGAGGCGCTGAGCTACGCGATGCAGCGTGCGCGCGAGATGGTCAAGACGCGCACCCACCAACTGGCGGTGGCCTGATCGCCGTGCGGGCCGACTGAACACCAGCGCCACGCGGGCCGACGCCGGGCCGCCCCAAGCGGCCCGCGCGCCCCCTCACGGGTCGGTTCGCGTGCTCGCGAAGCGGGGGGCACCGGATAATCCGGCGGGTGAATTCGAGCACTCCGCATCGCGTCGTTGTCGGCCTCAGTGGCGGCGTCGATTCGGCCGTTGCCGCCTGGCTGCTGAAGCAGCAAGGCTTCGACGTCGTTGGCATCTTCATGAAGAACTGGGAGGATGACGACGACAGTGAGTACTGTTCGTCGAACATCGATTTCGTCGATGCCGCAGCGGTGGCCGACGTGATCGGCATCGAGATCGAACACGTCAACTTTGCGGCCGACTACAGGGACCGCGTGTTTGCCGAGTTCCTGCGCGAGTACCGCGCCGGCCGCACGCCGAACCCCGATGTGCTGTGCAACGCCGAGATCAAGTTCAAGGCGTTTCTCGACCACGCCCTGCGGCTCGGGGCCACGAAGATCGCCACCGGGCACTACGCGCGCGTCCGGCACACAGCGCCGGATCCGCGCACGCCTGATGACGCCCGAGTCCGTGAGAGCGACGGCCGCTTCGAACTGCTCAAGGGCCTCGACCCGGCCAAGGACCAAAGCTACTTTCTGCACCGGTTGAACCAGCACCAGCTGTCGCGCACGCTGTTCCCGGTCGGTGAACTGCACAAGACGGCCGTGCGCGCGCTGGCCGAACGCATCGGGCTGCCAAACGCGAAGAAGAAGGACTCGACCGGCATCTGCTTCATCGGCGAGCGGCCGTTCCGCGAGTTTCTGAACCGCTACCTCGACCCGACCCCGGGCCCGATGCTCGACGAGCACGGCCGCGAACGCGGGCGGCATGTCGGCTTGAGCTTTTACACACTCGGCCAGCGGCAGGGCCTGGGCATCGGGGGGGTCAAGGGCGGTGTCAAAGCCGGTGAAGGCGATCCGGCCGGCGACCACGCGCCGTGGTTCGTGGCCCACAAGGACCTCGAGCACAACACGCTGCGCGTGGTGCAGGGGCACGCGCACCCGGCGCTGCTGTCGCCGCGTCTGGTGGCGGGCGATGTGTCATGGGTCGCCGGCCATGCGCCTGCGCCGGGGCGTTATGCCGCGAAGACGCGTTACCGGCAGCTTGACGCCGCGTGCCGCTTCGACGCGGCCGACAGCGGCAGCTTCATGCTCGACTTCGACGATCCGCAATGGGCCGTCACACCCGGCCAGAGCGCGGTGCTCTACGACGGCGAGGTGTGCCTGGGCGGCGGCGTGATCGAAGCGAATGCGCCGCTGATGCCGGCCAGCGCGTTCACGAAGGCCGCTCCTGAAGCGCCACCCAAACTGGGCGGCCGGCGGCGCTCCGCACGCAGGCCAGTGCCGTCTGCGTGACGCGCGGGTCGTGCGGGTTGGCCCAATGCGTCGGGCGGTCCGTTGTGGGTGCGGCGGTAGCATGCCGGCATGAAGACTGTGCTGTCGGCCACAAGCTGTTCCCTGCTTCTTCTCGGTTCCACCCAGGGCGCCGGTACGCGGCAGCCATGATGTCCCGCACGCCGCGCCGCGCCGCGGTGGCGATGCTGGCGGCTGCGCTGACAAGTTGTGCGGCGTGGCAGGCAACCGTCACGCCGCCGCAGGCGCCGTCGGCAGCCCTCACCGCTGCCGAGATGCCACCGCCCGAGCCGCGCGAACTTCGCGCCGCGTGGGTCGCCACCGTGGTCAACATCGACTGGCCCAGCCGCCCCGGCCTGCCGGCCCACGTGCAGCGCGGCGAAGCGCTCGCGCTGCTGGAGAAGGCGCGCGAGATCGGCCTCAACGCCATCATCTTGCAGGTGCGGCCGGCGGGGGACGCGATGTACCCATCGGCGCTGGAGCCGTGGAGCGAATACCTCAGCGGCGAACAAGGCAAGCCGCCGGAACCGGCCTACGACCCGCTGGCGTTCTGGGTCACCGAGGCGCACCGCCGCGGCATCGAGTTGCACGCCTGGTTCAACCCGTACCGGGCCCGGCACTCGTCGGCCAAGAGCCCGTTGGTCGCGCCGCACATCGGGGTCCGCGCGCCGAACGTCGTCAAGAAATACGGCGATCAGTTGTGGATGGACCCGGCCGAGCCCGCCGCCGCCGCGCAGACGCTGGCGGTGATGACGGACGTGGTGCGCCGCTACGACGTCGACGGCGTGCACATCGACGACTACTTCTACCCATACCCGGTGCAGGCGGGCGGCGTCGACGTGCCGTTCCCCGACGACGAAGCCTGGGCGCGTTTCCAGCTCGGCGGCGGTTCGCTATCGCGTGAGGACTGGCGGCGCAGCCAGGTCGATACGCTGGTGCAGGCGCTGTACCGCGGCGTGCACGCCGTCAAGCCGTGGGTGCGCGTGGGCATCAGCCCCTTCGGCATCGGCAAGCCCGATCGGCGGCCGGGCGGCATCGCCGGGTTCAGCCAGTACGACAAGCTGTACGCCGACGTCGAGAAGTGGCTCGACAACGGCTGGCTCGACTACCTGGCGCCGCAGCTGTACTGGCCCATCAGCCGGGTGGGGCAGGAGTTCCCGGTGTTGCTGGACCACTGGATCGGCGAGAACCGGCTCGCGCAGCGGCACCTGTGGCCGGGGTTGTTCACGAGCATGGTCGCGAAGGAATTGCCCGCACCCGCCGCGGCGCCCGCCACCGGCCGCGGGCCCTGGCCGGCGAAAGAACTGCTCGACCAGGTGGCATTGATGCGGGCGCGGCCGGCGAGCAGTGGTCACATCCATTTCAGCATGGCGGCGCTGCAGCAGGACCGCGACGGCCTGGCGACGCGTTTGCGCCACGGCGAATACGCCCAGCCGGCGTTGGTGCCGGCGACGACCTGGCTCGACAACGTGGCGCCGCCCGCGCCGGTGCTGGTGCGCGCTGGCAACCAGGTGCGCTTGCAGCCCGCAGCCGGCGAGCCGGCGTGGCTGTGGGCGGTCTGGCGGCGCGTGGGTGGCAACTGGCGCTTCGTGGTGCAACCGGGCCGTGAGCTGTCGATCGACGTCAGCGGCGCCGATGCGGTGGTCGTCTCCGCCGTCGACCGTGTCGGCAACACCAGCGCACGCGCCTCGCAGCGCTGGCCCTGATGGCTTGAGGGCTTGATGAACCTGCTGCGAACCGAACAACCGCACCCCGCCCACGCCGGGCTCGACGGCTACGACACCGCGGCGCTGGTCGAAGCTTTTGTCGCCGACCAGACGATGGCCGCCCTGGCGGTGCGCGGGGCTGCGGCGGCGCTGGTGCGCGCGGTGGATGAGGCGGTGCCGCGCCTGCGTGCCGGCGGCCGCTTGATTTACGTCGGCGCCGGCACCAGTGGCCGGCTGGGGGTACTCGACAGCGTGGAGCTGTTGCCGACCTTCTCGTGGCCGACCGAACGCGCGCGTGCGCTGTTGGCCGGTGGCGAGCGCGCGATGTTCGTGGCCGTTGAAGGTGCCGAGGACGACCGCGCGCAGGGTGCGGCCGATCTGCTGGCGCTACAACCCACCACCAACGACACGGTGCTGCTGCTGGCGGCCAGTGGTGGCACGCCGTACGCCATCGGCGCAGCCGTTGCGGCGCGCGCGGCCGGCGCGCTGACGGTCGGTTTCGTCAACAACCCGGGCGCGGCGCTGGCCGCGGCCTGCGAGATCGGCGTCGTGCTCGAGACCGGCGAAGAAGTCATCGGCGGCAGCACGCGGCTGAAGGCCGGCACCTCGCAAAAGATGGCGCTCAACACCTTCAGCTCCAGCGTGATGGTGCGGCTGAACAAGACCTACGGCAACCTGATGGTCGACCTGCGCGCCACCAACGCCAAGCTGGTGCGGCGCGCGCTGGCGCTGACGGTGCGCGCGACGGGTGCCAGCGAAAGCGACGCCCGCGCAGCGCTCGATGCCTGTGGCTCCAGCGTCAAGGTCGCCATCGTGATGTTGAAGGCCGGCGTCGATGCGCAAGAGGCCGAGGCACGCCTGGCGCGCGCCGACGGCAACGTTCGCGCCGCTTTGCCGTGACCGAGAGGTTCAAAAGCCTCGACGTCTTCCGCGGCGCCACCGTGGCGCTGATGATCCTGGTCAACAACCCTGGGTCGTGGAGCCACATCTACCCGCCGCTGGCGCACGCGCCATGGCACGGCTGCACGCCGACCGACCTGGTGTTCCCGTTCTTCCTGTTCGCGGTCGGCAACGCGCTGGCTTTTGTGATGCCGGGCCTGCTGGCCGGGCCGGCAAACGTGTTCTGGGCCAGGGCCGCCAAGCGCATGGTGTTGATCTTCGCGATCGGCCTGTTTCTCAACGCCAGCCCCTTCGTGCGCTGGGATCCGGCCAGCGGCGAGCTGGTCATGCGCCAGTGGGAGACGCTGCGCCTGATGGGCGTGCTGCAACGCATCGCGCTGTGTTTTGGCGCAGCGGCGGTGATCGTGTGGCTGTTCGGCCGGCGCAGCGCGGCCGGGCCTTTGTGGGCCACCGCGGCGCTGCTGCTGGGCTATTGGGCGGCGTGTGTCGCCTTTGGCGCGGTGGGCGACCCGTACAGCCTGCAAGGCTTCTTCGGCACGGCGATCGACCGCGCGCTGCTCGGCGACGGCCATCTCTACAAAGGCGAAGGCGTGCCCTTCGACCCCGAAGGCCTGGCCAGCACGGTGCCGGCCGTTGCCCAGGTGCTGCTCGGCTGGTGGGTCGGGCGGCTGGTGGTGGCCGGGCCGGTGAACGCTTCGCTCGTCGCCCGTTTGTTCCTGTGGGCGACCGCGCTGCTCGTGTTGGCCTACCTGTGGCAACTGGCGATGCCGCTGAACAAGAAGCTGTGGACCAGCAGCTACGTGCTGCACACCACCGGTCTGGCGATGATGACGCTGGCCGCGTTGATCCACCTGGTCGACATCCGCAAGCGCCCGGCCGAGCAGACCATAGGCGCCCGGCTCGGACGGGCCGGGATGGGCTGGGTCGGCTTCTTCGAGGTCTTCGGCAAGAACCCGCTGTTTGTCTTCGTGCTCTCGGGCTTCGTGCCGCGGGTGCTGGCCCTGCTGCGCTGGCAGGATGGCACCGCGCCCAACGGCCAGCCGCTGTGGACCAGCCCGCTGCCGTGGATCTACAAGACCGTGTTCGCGCAGGTGCCCGGTGACCCGCGGCTCGGCTCGCTGCTCTACGCAGTCGCCAACCTGTCGCTGTATGCCGCGCTGGCTTGGTGGCTGGACCGACGCCGCATCTACATCCGGGTGTGACGACCACTCCCGGAGCGCCTGCGGCGCTGCCCCCTTTAGCGGGCGGCGCCGGCGGCCCGGCGGAGCCGGATCCACGGCCCCTCTTTGCGGAGTGGCTTCACCTGGCGAAAAATGGGCTTTCGTGTTATTTTCCTTTCATGGGAAACGTACACACACTCGTCAGACCTCAGTCGATCCCGGGCGCTGCCCAGCCCGACCCGGGCCAGGTGCTGGCCAAGGCCACCACCCGCGCCGCGGTGCTGCTGGGCCTGACCGGTGCCGCGCTGGCGCGCAGCATCGGGCTCAGCGAGCCGACCGTCTCGCGCCTGCTGCGGGGTGAGCGCCCGCTCTCACCAGCATCCAAGGAAGGCGAGCTCGCCATGCTGTTGGTGCGCACTTACCGTGCGCTCGACGCGCTGGTCGGCAACGACGACCGCAAGCGCGCCGCCTGGATGACCAGTCCGAACAAGGCGCTCGGCGGCGTGCCGCGCGATCTGATCCAGACCGTCGAAGGGCTGGTCGCCACACTGGCCTACCTGGACGGCCAACGCGCGCCGGCATAAGTCGAGCCCACCGCATTGCTCGTGCAGGTCTGGCAGGACGACTGGTTCGCGGGCGCCGCCCACCGCGCGCAACGGGCATGGCGTGGCGTCGAGGCGCAGCACGTGGTCTCGACGATGCGGCTGGTAGATACGTTGGCCGAACAGGCCGTGCTCGAACAGGTGCTCGAACGCAGCAAACCCGCGCTGCCGGCAGCTGCGGCCGGCAAGCACTACCTGCTGTCGACGCCGTTTCGGTACCGCCCGCGGCACGGCAGCCGCTTCCGCCGCCCGGGCGCATTGGGCTTCTGGTACGGCGCCACGGCGCTGAAGACCGCCTGCGCCGAGGTCGCGTTCTGGCGCTGGCGCTTCCTGACCGACAGCGCCGGGCTGGAAAACGACGAGCTGCTGACCGAGCACACCTTCTTCCAAGCAGCCGTCTCGGGCTTGGCGATCGATCTGACGACCCCGCCCTGGGCAGCCGCCGCCGCGCATTGGATGCAAGCGCTGGACTACGGCGCGACCCAGGCGCTGGCCGATGCGGCCAGCGAGCGCGGGGTGCAGTGGCTGCACTATGCCTCGGTGCGCGACGCCGGCGGCACCTGCGCCGCGGTTCTCGACGTCGCCGCACTCGACAGCATCGACCTGGCCAGCCAGCAGACCTGGCACTGTCGCACGACGCGCACGTCAGTGCGGCTGGTGCACGACGCCGACCGTTTCGAGTGGGCCTGGGCCTGAAGGCGTGCCACATCGCACGCCGCAGCCGGCGGCGCAGGGCCGCCCCTGATGCTCTAGGGGTGTCCGGCCGCACAGCCCAGGCCTAGATTTGCGCCCCTCAACACAGAAGGAGCGCGAAGAACATGCCCACCCTTGAAACTCTGGCCACCGGCCTTGCCGGCGCCATCGGCTCGCATTACCACGGCCCCAGCCACCGCCTGTACTTCGTCGAATTCGGCGGCAAGCTCTCGCGCTACGACTTCGTGCGCCCGCTGCACAGCGTGGTGTTGAATCAGAGCATCCTGCTCAAGGGCACCTGGACCCTGGACCTGGAAACCGGGGTGCAAGGCTCCAGCCCCGGCTCGGACCTGTGGTGGGAGCAGATCGACACCGTGAAGCGGCGCATGGTGCCGCGCAACAGCGCGCGCATCGCCTACGTGGGCGTGATGACGCCAGCGCAGTTCGCCGCCTTCGGCACCGACGATCTGCAAGCGCTGGACTACGGCACCACACCCATCGTGGGTGACAACAACGCCGCCAACAAGCTCGTCAACGGCGCGGTGTTCGCGGTGCGCACGACGGCCGGCAACTACGCCAAGCTGCGCGTGACCGCCTACGGCTACAACATCAAGTTGTCGGTCGTCACCTACAAGCTCCAACCAGCCTACCAGGTGCTGGGCACGGGCTACAACCAGCCCGAGGACGTGAAGGTCACCGCCAACGGGAAGGCGGCCTACATCACCGAGCGCAGCGGCAACCTGCTGCGCGTGTCGCTGATAGGCCCCGGCGCCCCGAACCGCGCCGCGGCCACGGTCGTGGCCAGCGGCATGACGGCACCGCACCAGATCTCGCTGCAGGAGAACCACGGCTGCGCGTACGTCGTCGAGTTCGGCGGTGCTGGCCAGCTGATCCGCGTGGCGCTGGCCGGTGGCGCGAAGACGAATGTCGCCTTCGGCTTGCAGAACGCCATCGGCCTGGCGATCACGTCGGACCTGCGCTACGCCTACGTCAGCGAACAGGCTGCCAGCGGTGGCCGCGTTCGCCGCATCACGCTGGATGGCGGCGCCATCGACCCGATCGTCGGTGGCCTGACGGCGCCCTTCATGCTGAGCTTCGTCGATGCTGCGCAGAGCGCGCTATTGGTCGCCGAGCGCGACCCCGCCAACCGCATCAAGCTGATCGACCTGGGCGTGGCACCTGCCACCGCCAACGTGGTGGCCAACGGGTTGCCGTCGCGCCCATCGAGCGCGGCGCTCGTGATGGGCAGCCGGCTGGTGGTGTGCTGCGACAACGTGCTGGCCAGCATGGAGTTGTCCGACGGCGTCTTCACCGGCACCGGCCCGCTGTTGATGGGCGTCGGCCACGTGCCGATCAACCGCATCGTCGGCGGTTATGCCGACACCAGCGCCGATGCCGGCTACTTCTTCCAGGTCAAGGACAGCCCCTTCGGCGGCAGCCTGCCGGTGCAGTTCAACCACACCCGGGCGCGCGCGCTCGGCGCCAGCTACTACAAGGTGCTGATCGACGGCGTGGAAGTGACCGCGCCCTGGGGCGACTACCGCTGGAACAACGCCATCAACGGTTTCGAGTACGTGCCGATCCTGCCCGACGCAGGCAACTTCTACAGCGTGCGCGGCGCCGGTGAGCTGTGGTTCAACGCCTGGCTCGGCCTGGTGCGCGATACAGGCGATTTCGCCAACGGCCTGCACACGCTGCAAGTGCGCATCTACAACCCGCTGAAGATCCAGATCGCCACCGCGGGCATCACGACGCAGGTGCAGTTGATGCTCGACAACTCATGGCCCACGGCGGCGATCCCGAGCATCTCGCACAACGGCACGCCGGTGCCGGCTTGCGCCATCGTCGAGACCAACCCCGATGTGTTCCGCTTCGAGATCACCGCGGAAGACCCGCAGCAACACTTGCTGAGCTGGAGCCTGGTGGCGCTGTGGGGCGACAACAAGAGCGCCACGATCGCCAGCGACAGTTACGCCGCGCATGTCTCGCCGACGAAACTGTGGGGCGGCATCAACGGCCTGGTGCCGGCGGCACCGGCGTCGTGGCAGGCAACGGTGCCGGGTGACCCGACTTCGCGGCGTTGCGCGCACACCTTCGTGCTCAATGTGTGGGACCGCGTGATCAACGGCTTCGGCTACATCCACCACGCCAGCGCGCACAAGTCGATCACGATCATGTTGCCTTGAGGCGGCCGGGGCGGGGTCGCCTCACCGGCGACCCCGCTCACCGGTGCTGTGTTCGTTGTCGTACAGACGATGTCGGTCGCGCTGATAGCGATCGGCCATGACCCACATCACCACACGAGACGGCACCCGGCTCTACGTCAAGGACTGGGGCAAGGGCCGCCCCGTCATCATGGCGCACGGCTGGCCGTTGTCGGCCGACCGCTTCGACGACCTGTCGGTCGCCATCGCCGATGCCGGCATGCGCGCCATCAGCTATGACCGGCGCGGCTTCGGCCGCTCCGACCAGCCGTGGACCGGCTACGACTACGACACGTTGGCCGGTGACCTGGCGACGGTCATCGAGCAGACCGGTGCGCGCGATGCGACGCTGCTGGGCTTCTCGATGGGCGGCGGCGACGTCGCCCGCTACCTGTCGCGCCACCGCGGCAAGAACGTGTCGCAGGCGGTGCTGGTGTCGTCGGTGTTGCCGTACATGTTGAAGACGGCCGACAACCCGGAAGGCGTCGATCCGGGCGTCTTCGACGGGATGGCCAACGCCATGAAGGCCGACCGCGCCAAGTTCTGGCCGGGCTTCTTCAAGGACTTCTTCGGCATCGGGCTGCTCGACCATGGGGTCAGCAGCGAAGTCGCGGACTGGGCTTGCGCGGTCTCCATGCAAGCCGGCCTGAAGCCGACGCTGGCTTGCGCACAAGCCTTTGCGACCACCGACTTCCGCGCCGACCTGGCGGCGTTTAAGGTGCCGACGCTGATCATCCACGGCACCCACGACAAGACGGTGCCGATCGATACCTCCAGCCGCCGTGCGGCCAAGGGCATCGAGCAGGCCACGCTGATCGAATACGATGGCGCGCCACACGGCCTGTTCGCCAGCCACAAGGAGCGGTTCATCGCCGACGTGCTGGCGTTCCTGCGCAGCTGAACCTCTTCGGCAGGCGTTCGGCGCCTTCCCGGCGCCTCACGTCCTGGCTCAGCCTTCCAGCTGCTTCTGAAACACCAGCCCGGCGTGTTCGCGCAGCGCGTGGAACTTGATCTTCGGCCAGTTCTCCTGCATCGCGCGCAGTTCGCCGGCGTATTCGAGCAGCACTGTCGGCGCATCGACCGCGTCGAGCGCCACGCGGTGTGAATTGCCGTCGATGAAACGCTTGAGTTCGCGCTCGCCGCCATCGGCCTCATCACAAGTCACCCAGCGTGCGACGTTGTAGCGCGCGGGCATCACGCGGGCCTTGCAGCCGTACTCGTGTTCTAGGCGGTGGGCGACAACTTCGAATTGCAGCTGGCCGACGGCGCCCAGTAGCAGCACCGTACCGGCCATCGGCCGGAAAACCTGGATCGCGCCTTCTTCGCCCAGTTGCGTCAGGCCGGCGCGAAGCTGCTTGGTCTTCAGCGGGTCGGCCACTTCGACGCTGCGGAACATCTCCGGCGCGAAGAACGGCAGCCCGGTGAATTGCAGCGCCTCGCCCTCGGTCAGCGTGTCGCCGAGTTGCAACACGCCGTGGTTCGGGATGCCGATGATGTCGCCGGCAAAGGCCTCGTCGAGCAGTTCGCGGCGTTGCGACAGAAAGCTCACCACCGTGTTCGGCCGCAACTCCTTGCCGCTGCGCGCCACCTTCAACCGCATGCCGCGTTCGAAGTGCCCGCTGGCCACGCGCAGGAACGCGATACGGTCGCGGTGCGCCGGGTCCATGTTGGCCTGGATCTTGAAGACGACGCCGCTGAACTTGGGTTCATCGGGCTGCACCACGCGCTGCATCGCGCGCCGTTCGCCGGGCGGCGGCGCCAGGTCGACCAGCGCATCCAGCACCTCGCGCACGCCGAAGTTGTTGACGGCCGAGCCGAAGAACATCGGGGTCTGCTTGCCGGCCCGAAACGCCGCCTCGTCGAACGGCGGCGCGGCATCCGTCAGCAGTTCGATCTCGCTGCCGGCCTGCGCGTACTGCATGCCGAAGCGTTCGGCATAGGCCGGGTTCTTCAGCCCGCTGAGGATCTCGTCACCCACGCCGCTGCCGCCGCGGTCGGCCCCCGCGATGAACACGCGCATCTGCTCTTCGCGCAAGTCCATCACGCCGTGGAAGAACTTGCCCATGCCGACCGGCCAGGTGAAGGGCACGACCTCCATCCCGAGCTCGCGCTCGATCTCGTCCATCAGCGCCAGCGGCTCCTTGACCTCGCGGTCCATCTTGTTGACGAAAGTCAGGATCGGCGTGTTGCGTGCGCGGCAGACCTGCAGCAGCCGCCGGGTCTGCGGCTCCACGCCGTTGGCCGCGTCGATGACCATCAGCGCCGCATCCACGGCCGTCAGCACGCGGTAGGTGTCTTCGCTGAAGTCCTGGTGGCCGGGTGTGTCGAGCAGGTTGATGACGCAGTCGCGGTACTCCATCTGCATCACGCTCGATGCCACCGAGATGCCGCGCTGTTTCTCGATCTCCATCCAGTCGGACGTCGCGTGGCGCGTGGCCTTGCGGGCCTTCACGCTGCCGGCGATCTGGATCGCGCCGCTGAACAGCAGCAGCTTCTCCGTCAGCGTGGTCTTGCCCGCGTCGGGGTGGGAAATGATGGCGAAGGTGCGGCGGCGGCGCACCTGCTGGCCAATCGCCGTGGCGGGGCTGGCGGGGCTGGCGGGGCTGGCGGGGCTGACGAGGTTGGTGGACATGGGCGGTTCCGAAGCGAACCGCGAATTATCCCGGGCCCCTGCCCCTGCCCCTGCTCCCGCCCCGACCGATCACTCTTCCAGCAAAGACCGCAGCATCCACGCCGTCTGTTCGTGCACCGTCAGCCGCTGCGTCAGCAGGTCGGCGGTGGGTTCGTCGCTGGCCTTGTCGGCCAGCGGGAACACCGCGCGTGCGGTACGCGCCACGGCCTCGTGGCCCTCTTTCAGGATGCGCACCATTTCCATCGCCGACGGCGGTGTGGTCGGTGCGTCCTTGATCGACGCCAGCGCGCCAAATTGCGCATAACTGCCCGGCGCAGGGTGGCCGAGTGAGCGGATGCGCTCGGCGATCGGGTCGACCGCGTTCCACAGCTCGGTGTACTGGGCCATGAACATCACGTGCAGCGTGTTGAACATCGGCCCGGTCACGTTCCAGTGGAAGTTGTGCGTGGTCAGGTAGAGCGTGTAGGTGTCGGCCAACAGCTTGGCCAGGCCACCGGCGATGGCACCGCGGTCGCCAGCGCTGATGCCGATGTTGATACCGGCCGGCTTGGCCGAAGCAGCGGGCTTGCCGGCTGCGGATCGCTCCTCGCGGTTCTTCCACACGGTGCCGTCGCGAGTGCTCAACTTTTTCGGCTTGGGTTTGGCCATGCGCTCCTCCTGCTTCCTGGGTGACCCGACTCTAGCGACTGCGGCCCAAGCCAGGTCGAAGCGATCCAGGTTCACCACCTGGGTTGCCCCAATGCTCACTCGCTCAGCCGCTTCACGCCGGGCAACTCGCAGGCGTAGATGCAATTGCGCAGCGCCGCGATCGCCTCGTAGCGGGTGAACGTGCGCCGCCACACCAGCACCACGCGACGCGTCGGCGCCGGGGGGCTGAACTTGATGTACTTGATGTGCGACATGCCCTGGCCCTGGGTCTGCGCCGCGGTCGGCACGCTGAGCTGCGGCACCACCGTCACGCCCATGCCCGAGGCCACCATGTACTTGATCGTCTCCAAAGAACTGCCCTCGAAACTCTTGCGGATGCCTTCGGCGCCGCTGGCAAAACGCGCGTACTCCGGGCAAACCTCGAGCACGTGGTCGCGGAAGCAATGGCCGGTGCCCAGCAGCAGCATCGTCTCGTTCTTCAGCTCCTCGGCCGTCACCGACTTGCGCTTGGCCATCGGGTGGTCCTTCGGCACCGCCGCGACGAAGGGCTCGTCGTACAGCGGCGCGATCGCCAGCCCGGTGTCAGGGAAGGGCTCGGCCATCACCGCGCAATCGAGCTCGCCGGTGCGCAGCATGTCCAGCAGCCTGGCGGTGAAGTTCTCTTGCAGGATCAGCGGCATCTGCGGCACGCGCGCGATGGCCTGGCGCACCAGGTCGGGCAGCAGGTACGGGCCGATCGTGTAGATGATGCCCAGGCGCAGCGGGCCGCTGACCGGATCCTTGCCGCGTTTGGCGATCTCCTTGATGGCCGCGGCCTGCTCGATCACCGACTGGGCCTGGCGCACGATGTCCCCGCCCAGCGGCGTCACGCTGACCTCGTTGCTGCCGCGCTCGAAGATCTTCACGTCGAGCTCTTCCTCGAGCTTCTTGATCGCCACGCTGAGCGTCGGCTGGCTGACGGAACAGGCGTCGGCAGCGCGGCCGAAGTGCCTCTCGCGCGCCACGGCGACGATGTACTTGAGCTCGGTCAGGGTCATGGCGGGCGATTGTGGCGAAACCCGCGTGCTTCAATCTTGGCCGTGAGCGATGCAACGACCTGCACCAACTGCGGCGCGGCCTTCACGGGGCCCCGCCCGAAGTTCTGCCCCGCTTGCGGGCAGGAGACGAACGTCCGCCCGCCGCGCTTGTCGGAGTTCGTGCAGCAACTCGGTGGCGCTTACCTCTCCACCGAAGGCGCGCTGTGGCGCACCCTCAAGCTGCTGCTGCTGAAACCGGGCGAATTGACGCGTCAGTACTTGGCCGGCCGGCGCAAACACTTCGTTTTGCCGCTGCGGCTCTACCTGACGATCAGCCTCATCACGCTGCTGGCCATGCGCCTGGTGGCCGGGCTGGCGCTCGAAGAGCCGGGTGCGATCCGGATTGACCCGAAAGACGGCGAGTACAGCGTGATCGCGCTCGGCAGCGAGCACAGCGCCGGCATGAAGGACGGCAAGTTCTTCTGCATCGGCCTGCCGCAATGGTTGTGCAAGCGTTTGCAGCGGCGCATGGACGTGGACGCCGCGGTCTTGCAGCGCGAGATCGCCGAGTTCAGCAAGCGCTTCGTCAGCAACATCGGCATCGGCATGTTCGTGATGCTGCCGGTGTTTGCGCTGCTGCTGAAGCTCGTCTACTGGAACCGGCGCCTGCACTACACCGAGCACCTGGTGTTCGCGCTGCATGTGCACGCCCTGTGGTTCGTGGCACTGTTGCTGAGCCTGCCCGACCAGAAGTGGGTCAGCGGCCTGGCCTTTTTGGCGGTGCCGGTCTACACCTTCATCGCCATGCGGCGGGTCTACGGCGGGCGCTGGTGGCCGCGCTTGGCACGCGCCGGTTTCGTCGCGCTGGTGTACGCCGTGGTGCTGTCGATCGTGATGGTGATGGTGGGGTTGTGGACGGCCATCTTTTGAGGCCTTGAAACCTCAGGCGCCGAGCTGCAAAGCCAGCGCCTCGATGTCGTCGGCGACGACATCGAACTCGCCTTCGTCCCAAGGCTCCACGGCGCCGCCCGACCCGCGCTCCAGCGGCCGGTGGACCAGCGCCGTGCGCAGGCCGGCTGCCCGCGCGCCGCGCAGGTCGCTCGGGTGGGCGGCGGTCATCAACACCGCGTGCGGCGCCAGACCGAGCAGCCGCGCGGCGCCCCGGTAGACCTCGGGGTCGGGCTTGTAGTGGCCGAACAGTTCTGCCGACAGCACCGTGTCCCACGGCAGGCCACCATGTTTGGCCATCGCCACCAGCAACGCGACATGGCCGTTGGACAGGCTGGTGATGGTGTACTTCGCCTTCAGCCGCGTCAGGCCGGGCACGCTGTCGGGCCACGGCGTCAGGCGGTGCCAGATGCGGTTGAGTGCGGCGGCCTCTGCTTCGGGCAGTGCGATGCTGTGCTCGGCCAGCAGCCGGTCAAGGATGCGCCGGTGCAGCCCGTCCAGATTCGTCCACGGCAGCCGGCCGTCGCGCACTTCCTGCATCGCGGGCTGGTAGCCGGCGCGCCAAGCCAGCGCGAAGGCGCCGCCGTCCACCGGCAGGCCGATCCGCTGCACTTCGGCAGCCACCGAACCGTACCAATCGACAACGGTGCCGAAGATGTCGCAGGTGAGCGCGTGCACGCTGCCTGGGTCGAATTTCATCGAGGGGCCCCCGCCTAGAATCCGGCGCTGATTCTGAGCCGCAGGCGCGCATGCAACTTTCGCCTTTGTCCACCTTGTCGCCGCTGGACGGCCGCTATGCCGCGCAACTCGCGCCGCTGCGTCCGCTGCTGTCCGAATACGGGCTGATGCACCGCCGCGTGCAGGTCGAGGTCGAGTGGTTCATCGCCTTGTCCGACGCCGGGTTCAAAGAACTGCCGCCACTGTCCGAAGCCGCACGCGGCATGTTGCGCGGTCTGGTGGTGCGCTTTTCCGAAGCCGACGCGCAGGCCATCAAGGAGATCGAGCGCACCACCAACCATGACGTCAAGGCGGTCGAGTACTGGCTGAAGAGCCGCGTGGCCGCGCATGCCGAACTCAAGGCCGCGTGCGAGTTCGTGCACTTCGCCTGCACCAGCGAAGACATCAACAACACCAGCCACGCGCTGATGCTGCAAGCTGCGCGCGCGACCGTGCTGCTGCCGGCGCTCGACGCCGTGATCCACAAGCTCGGTGCGATGGCCGCGGCTTTTGCCGGTGTGCCGATGCTCAGCCGCACCCACGGCCAGACCGCCAGCCCGACGACAGTGGGCAAGGAAGTCGCCAACGTCGCTGCGCGGCTGGCGACGGCGCGCGAGCGCATCGCTTTGGTTCCGATGCGCGCCAAGATGAACGGCGCCGTCGGCAACTACAACGCGCATCTCGTCGCCTACCCTGATTTCGACTGGGAGGCTTTCAGCCGCCGCGTCGTCGAAGAGCGCCTGGGCTTGGTCTTCAACCCGTACACGATCCAGATCGAGCCGCACGACGGCATGGCCGAGTTGTTCGACGCCATCGCGCGCGCCAACACGATCCTGATCGACTGGGCGCGCGACGTCTGGGGCTATGTGTCGCTGGGCTACTTCAAGCAGCGCGTCAAGGCTGGCGAGGTCGGCTCGTCGACCATGCCGCACAAGGTCAACCCGATCGATTTCGAGAACGCCGAAGGCAACCTGGGCCTGGCCAACGCGCTGCTCTCGCACATGAGCCACAAGCTGCCGACGAGCCGCTGGCAGCGCGACCTGACCGACAGCACCGTGCTCCGCAACATGGGCGTGGCGCTGGGCTACGGCGTGCTGGCGCTGAACAGCCTGGCCAAGGGACTGGACAAGCTCGAAGTCAACGAAGCGGCGCTTGCCGCTGACCTGGACGTGGCGTGGGAAGTGCTGGCCGAGCCGGTGCAGACCGTCATGCGCCGCCACGGCCTGCCGGACCCGTATGCGCAGCTGAAGGACTTCACCCAGGGCAAGCCGATCACGCGCGAGCTGATGCAGGGATTCATCCGCGGCCTGGCGCTGCCCGATGCCGACAAGGCGCGGCTGCTGGCGTTGACGCCGGGCAGCTACACCGGGCTGGCGGAAAGCCTGGCGCGGCGCTGGGCGAGCTGAGATGCCCAAAGCCAACTTCGTCCAGCAACTCGCCGCCGCCGAGGCCGCCAACACCTCGATGTTGTGCGTGGGCCTGGACCCCGAGCCCGCACGCTTCCCCCCGCCGTGGCGCGACGATCCGCGGCGCATCTTCGACTTCTGCGCCGCGATCGTCGACGCCACCAAGGACCTCGTCATCGCCTTCAAGCCGCAGATCGCCTATTTCGGCGCGCAGCGCGCCGAAGACCAGCTCGAACGGCTCATCGCCCACATCCGCCAGGTGGCACCGCAGGTGCCGGTGATCCTCGACGCCAAGCGCGGCGACATCGGCAGCACCGCCGAGCAGTACGCCCGCGAAGCCTTCGTGCGCTACGGCGCCGATGCGGTGACGCTGTCGCCGTTCATGGGCTTCGACTCGATCGAGCCGTACATGCGCCACGACGGCCGCGGGTTGATCCTGCTCTGCCGCACCAGCAACCCGAGCGGCAGCGACTTGCAGGCGCAGGTGCTGCAGGACGGCGGCGAAAGACTCTTCGAGCGCATCGCCCGCCTGGCCGCGGGTGAATGGAACCGCGGCGGCCAGCTTGGCCTGGTCGTCGGCGCGACTTACCCGCGCGAAGTGGCCCGCGTGCGCGAATTGGCGCCGACGCTCCCGCTGCTGATCCCCGGCATCGGCGCGCAAGGCGGTGACGCCGAAGCTACGGTGCTGGCGGCCTGGCGACCCGGCGCACCCGTGATCGTCAGCTCGTCGCGCGCCGTGCTCTACGCCGGGGTCGACGGCCCGGACACGGCGGGCGGCTTCGCCGACGCCGCGCGCCGGGCGGCGCAGGCCACCCGCGCGCTGCTGCACGCGGCGCGGCCGCTGCGTTGACCGACTCGCCTGCCCGCAGCCCGTTGCCGCGGCTGCTGACCGGCCCGCAGCAACTGCGCTCGGCGCTGTTCGTCTGCGCCGCCAGCTTTCTGCTCGGCGGCACCTACGTGGTGCTGGAAGCGCGGCTGCCACTGATCACCGCGGCGATGTTCGTGCTGGCGTTGCTGTCGCTGGCCGGGCTGCGCGTGCCGTTGGCCTGGCGCGCCAACTGGGTCTCGGCGCTACTGACGGCCGCCGCGGCGCTGCTGCTCACGGTGGCCGTGCTGCGCGGCTGGGGCCTGTCGGCGCCGGTCCTGCTGCTGCTGCCGGTGTTGGTCGTCGCGGTCAGCGCGATCAGCGGCTGGCGCGCCGGTGCGCTGCTGGCCGGCGGCGTGGCGCTGGCGGCGGTGGCCATTCACGCCAGCGGCCCGCCCCTCACGCTGCCAGCGGGCGGCCCACCCGCACGGCTTCTGCTGGCCAACCTGCTGTTGGCGCTGGCGCTGGCGCTGGCCGCCGGGTTGTTGTCGGCGCTGGGCATGGCGCGGCTGCTCGGCGAAGCCGGCGAGCGCGAGTGCCGCTGGCGCAGCCTGCTCGCGGTGGCGGCCGACGGCTATTGGGAGACCGACGCCGAGTCGCGCCTCGTCGTGGCTGTCCGCCACGGTGAAACGCGCCCACGCGGCGCGGCGCTGGGCCCGGGTGAGGTGGCGTGGGAACTGCCGCGCTTCGGCTGGGACCACGACGTGCTCGATCAACTGCAGGCCGACATCGCCCACCGCGCGCCGCTCAAAGATGTGCCGGTGCGCTGGCGCCGGGCCGATGGCCAGGAGCAACGCCTGCTGGTCAGCGGCCAGCCGCGCTTCGACGAGCGCGGCCTGTTCGTCGGCTACTGGGGCGTGGCCCGCGACGTCACCGCCGACAGCGCCGCGCAGGCAGCGCTGGTGGCCACCGAGACGCGCTACCAGGAACTCTTTTCGCGCATCCCCACGCCGCTGGTGCTGCACCGCGGCGGGCGCGTGTTCGACGCCAACCCGGCCGCGACACGGCTGTTCGGTTACGCCGACCTGCCGTCGATGCTGGATGCCGACCTGCTGGCCTCGTTCGAGAGCGGCGACTCGCGCGAGCGCGCGCGGCGGCGGATGGAGGGGCTGGAGCATGAAGACGCCGGCACTGGCCTGCCGGTGGCCGACTTCCGCTTGCAAGTGGCCGAACGGCTGCACGTGGTGCGTGCCACCGGCGTGCGGGTCGAGGCCACCGACGGGCTGGCCACGCTCTCGATCTTCGTCGACGACACCGAGCGCCGCCTCGCCGAAGACGCCGTACGCCGCAGCGAGGCGATGCTGTCGCACCTGGTCGAGACCAGCCCCGACCTGATCACACTGACCGACACCACCACCGGCCGCTACGTGATGGTCAACCACGCCTTCGAGCGGCTGATCGGGTGGTCGGCTGCCGAGGCGATCGGCCGCACCTCGCTCGAGCTGAACATCTGGCCGACCGAGTCCGACCGCGCGAAGTTCGTCGAAGCGCTGATGCAGCGCGACAGCGTGGCCGACCTGGGCTTGAGCTTCCGCAACAAGGCGGGCAAGCACGTACCGCTGCTCGTGTCGGCCGCGCGCTTCGCGATGGACCGGCGCGACTACCTCGTCATCAACGCCCGCGACGTGACCGAAACCGAGCGCTCGCGGCTGGAGCGCGAGGCGATCCTGGCCAACGCCTCGGTCGGCATCGCGGTCACGCGCGACCGCCTGTTTGTGCTGGCCAACCACCGCTTCGAAGCGCTGTACGGCTGGCCCCCCGGCCAGCTCGTCGGCCAGCTCGGGCAGGTGGTGTGGGCCAGCCACGACGACTACATGGCGCTCGGCCGCGAGATCGGCCCGCAGCTCGCGCGCGGCGACGCGGTGACGATCGAACGCGCGGCCCGGCGGCGCGACGGCAGCGGTTTCCTGGCCCGCATCCACGGCCGCGCGATCGACCCGCAGCACCCGGCCGCCGGCGGCACGGTGTGGATCGTCGAAGACATCACCGAACGCCGCGCCGCCGAAGAGGCGCTGGCCCGCGCGCGCGACGACGCCGAGGCTGCCAGCCGCGCCAAGAGCGCCTTCCTGGCCAACACCAGCCACGAGCTGCGCACGCCGCTCAACGGCATCGTCGGTCTGGCCCAACTGGCGCGCGATGGCGAGCTGCCCGAAGAGCGCCGCCGCCAGTACCTGGACCAGATTGCCGAGAGCGCGCAGTCGCTGGCCGGGATCATCTCCGACATCCTCGACCTGTCGAAGATCGAGGCCGGCCGGCTGCACGTCGAGAGCACTTCGTTCGACCTCGGTGCGCTGTTGACCTCGCTGCAACGCACCTATGCCACGCTGGCCGATGCGCACGGCCTGGTGCTGCGGCTGGAGCTCGGCGACGGCCTGGAGACCATCGGCCACGTCGTTGCGGGCGACCCGCTGCGGCTGCGCCAGATCGTCACCAACTTCATCGCCAACGCCATCAAGTTCACCGAAAGCGGCGAGGTCGTGCTGGCCGCGACCCGCGTGGCGGACGAGCGCGTGCGCATCGAGGTCCGCGACAGTGGTGGCGGCATCGAGCCCGAAGTGCTGGCGCGGCTGTTCAAGCCCTTCACGCAGGCCGACCAGAGCACGACGCGGCGCTACGGCGGCACTGGCCTGGGCCTGTCGATCTGCCGCGAGCTGGCCGAGCTGATGGGCGGTGAGGTCGGGGCCTTCAGCCGGTGCGGCGAGGGCAGTACGTTCTGGGCCGAGTTGCCGTTGCCGCCGACGGCGCCGCCGCTGCCTGCGGCGGCCCACGGAGAGCCCGGCGCCGCGTGCGAAAGTGGCAGCGCGCTCACTGGGAGGCGCGTGCTGATGGTCGAGGACAACCCCGTCAACATGCTGATCGCGGTGGCGATGCTCGAGCGCTGGGGTGTTCAGGTGACGCAGGCCACCGACGGCCGCCAGGCGCTGACCGCGTTCAACCATGCGGCTGCGGCCGGGGCGCCGTTCGACGCGGTGCTGATGGACGTGCAGATGCCGGTGATGAGCGGCCACGAAGCCACGCGTGCGCTGCGCGAGACGACCGACGGCCGCCGCGTGCCGATCGTCGCGTTGACGGCTGCGGCGCTGGTCAGCGAACGCGACGCCGCGCTGGCCGCCGGCATGAACGACTTCCTGACCAAGCCGATCGATGCCGAGCGGCTGCGCAGCACGCTGTCGCGCTGGCTGCGCAGCGGCGCCGAGGGCGCGGGCGCCGACGCGCCGAAGGGCTGAGCGCCGGCGCGCCCGTTCATGCGCTTGTACCGCGGCAGCGGCATCGTCCGGCCATTACCCCGAAGCCAACTGACTGACAAGGAAGCCATGACGATCGACCTCGAACTCACCCGCCGCTGCCTGCTCAAGGGCGGCGCGGCGATTGCCGCCGCGTTTGGCGGCCCGGTCAGCGCACTCGCCAACCGGTTGGCCGCGAACCCGATCGCCCAGGGGCCGAATCCAGGCTGCATCGCAGCCGATGCTTCGTCGCTGATCGACAGCCCCTACGGCCCGACCGCACCGGTGGCCGACCTGATCACCGGCCTGCCGCTGATCGAACTGCCGGCAGGCTTCAGCTACAAGAGCTACGGCTGGCGTGGCGACGTGATGAGCGACGGTCTGGTCACGCCCGCCGCGCACGACGGCATGGGCGTCGTCGTCTCGCGCCGGGTCGGCCGCAGCAGCGAAATCATCCTGGTGCGTAACCACGAACTGAGCACCACCACCAGCGCCGCCAACATCATCGGCGCCGGCCGCGACAACGTCGCCAAGTACGACACCGGCCTGACCGGCACCAACTACCAGGCCGGCGGCAACACCAACGTCGTCTTCCGCGATGGCAACTTCGTCAGCAGCTACGCCACGTTCGGCGGTCTGAACCGCCCGTGTGCCGGCGGCGCCAGCACCTGGGGCAGCTGGCTCAGCAACGAAGAAATCCGCAGCAACAACAGCAGCGGCACCGGCAAGAAGCACGGCTACAACTTCGAGATCCCGGCCGATACCAGCCTGAACGCGGCCAACGCCAACCCGATCATCGCGATGGGCCGCATGGCCCACGAAGCCAGCGCCATCGACGCCGACACCGGCTACTGGTACCTGACGGAAGACCAGGGCAGCGCGAATACGCTGTACCGCTTCCGCCCGAGCAACGCCAGCGGCGGCCTGAACGCGCTGCATGCCGGCGGCACGCTGCAGGGCCTGGCGGTGAAGAACTTGCCGAACTCGGACCTGCGCAACCCCACGCTGTGCCAGGAGACCATCTGCGAGTGGGTGGACATCGCCAACCCCGACGCCGACGGCGCCACGCTGGCCAGCGTGGTCGGCAGCGTCAACGCCAGCGGGCCGTACATCCAGGCCTACGCCAACGGTGCTGCGATCTTCGGCGCCACCGAGGGCTGCTGGTTAGCGAACGGCATCGTCTACTTCACCGACAAGCAGGTCACGACGAGCCCGCCGCGCGCCGGCCGCATCTGGGCCTTGCACCTGGGCTCGATGACGCTGAAGGCGATCTTCGTCAGCAACAGCCTGCAAGTCGGCAACAGCCCCGACAACCTGTGCGTCAGCCCGCGTGGCGGCGTGCTGTTCTGCGAGGACGGCGGCACCAGCGGCCCGGGCAGCACCCCGGCCATCACCTCGCAGCACATGAAGGTGCTTCACCCCAACGGCAGCAGCTCGATCTTCGCCAAACACAACTACAACTTCACCCGCGCCGAGCTGGACGCAGCCGGCAAGACGGCCGCCGTTGCCGGCAACCTGCGCAACACCGAGTGGTGCGGCGCCTGCTTCAGCCGCGACGGGCGGATCTTGTTCGCCAACCTGCAAGGACCGGGGATCACGCTGGCCATCACCGGGCCGTGGGCCAACGGCACGCTGTGAGCGGGATCGTCACCATGAACACGAACCGCAAGCTTCAATTGATCGCCCCGCTGCTGCTTGCGCTGGCCGCCGCGCCGGCCGCCGCCATCACCTACAACGGCGCCGTCACCCAGAACGGCACCACCGTCACCGACTACTCGTCGACCGGCCTGATCTCTTTTGACATGGACCTGAAGAGCTTCGCCTCGGCCATACGCTGCCGCTGACGATCAGCGTGGTGCCCGAGCCGGGCAGCTACGCACTGCTGCAGTCGGGCTTGCTAGCGGTGACCTGGGTGGCGCGGCGGCGCCAGGGCTGAACCAGCACGCTGCCGCCCGGCCGCGGGCGGATCAACGGGCGCCCTCGGGCGCCCGTTGTGCTTTGCCTGCCCGCACTATTGCTAGGACGGGCGGCGCAGACGCTGTGTTAGCTTCGTGGGCGAAAAACAGAAGAGGAGATCCCGATGCTGATCGGTGTTCCGCTCGAAACCGCGGCGGGCGAAACCCGTGTCGCGGTCACCCCCGAGACGGCGAAAAAACTCAAGGGCCAGGGCCACACCGTACGCGTGCAAAGCGGCGCCGGCGTGGCCGCCAGCGCCACCGACGAAGCCTATGCCGCTGGCGGTGCGGAGGTCGTCGACGCGGCCGGCGCCTTCGCCTGCGAACTGGTCTTGAAGGTGCGCAGCCCGAGTGAGGCCGAGCTGCTGCTGATGAAGAGCGGCACCAACCTCGTCGGCATGCTCAACCCCTTCGACACGGACGGCCTGGCGCGGCTGGCCGCGGCGGGCCTGACCAGTTTTGCGCTCGAAGCCGCACCGCGCACCACCCGCGCGCAGAGCATGGACGTGCTCAGCTCGCAGGGCAACATCGCCGGCTACAAGGCGGTGATGATGGCCGCCGACAAGTACCAGCGCCTGTTCCCGATGCTGATGACGGCCGCCGGCACCATCAAGGCCGCCCGCGTGGTGATCCTCGGCGTGGGCGTGGCGGGTTTGCAGGCGATTGCCACCGCCAAGCGGCTGGGCGCCGTCATCGAAGCCAGCGATGTGCGGCCCAGCGTGAAAGAGCAGGTCGAGTCGCTGGGCGGCAAGTTCATCGACGTGGCGTACGAGACCGCCGAAGAGAAGGAGGCCGCCGAGGGCGTTGGCGGTTACGCCAAGCCGATGCCGCCGAGCTGGATGGCGCGGCAGAAGATCGAAGTCGCCAAGCGCGTGGCGGCAGCCGACATCGTGATCTCGACCGCGTTGATCCCCGGCCGCGCCGCGCCGGTGCTGATCACCGAAGAGATGGTCAAGGCGATGAAGCCAGGCTCGGTGATCGTCGACATGGCGGCACCGGCGGGCGGCAACTGCCCGCTCACCGAACCCGGCAAGACGGTGACCAAGCACGGCGTGTTCATCGTCGGCGAGACCAACATCCCGGCGCTGGTGGCGGCGGACTCTTCGTCGCTCTACGCCCGCAATGTGCTCGACTTCCTGAAGCTCGTGATCACGAAGGAAGGCGCGTTCAACGTGCCGATGGACGACGACATCGTCGTGGCCTGCCTCATGACACAGGCCGGCGAAGTGAAAAGGAAATAGCCATGGACATCGTCTCCCCGACCGTCACCAATCTCATCATCTTCGTGCTGGCCATTTATGTGGGCTACCACGTGGTGTGGACGGTCACGCCCGCGCTGCACACGCCGCTGATGGCGGTGACGAACGCGATCAGCGCCATCGTCATCGTCGGTGCGATGCTGGCCGCAGCACTCACCGAAGGTGCGCTCGGCAAGACCATGGGCGTGTTGGCCGTGGCGCTGGCCGCGGTCAACATCTTCGGCGGCTTCCTCGTCACGCGGCGGATGCTGGAGATGTTCAGGAAGAAGGACAAGAAGCCGGTGGCCACGGCCGGGGAGAAGAAGTGATGTCGCTGGATCTCGTCACCCTGCTGTACCTGGTTGCCAGCGTCTGCTTCATCCAGGCGCTGAAGGGGCTGAGCCACCCGACGTCGTCGATCCGCGGCAACCTGTTCGGCATGGCCGGCATGGCCATCGCCGTGTTCACGACCGCCGCGCTGATCGTCAAGCTCGCCGGCAGCGGCACCGGCCTGGGCTGGGTGATGCTGGGTCTGGTGGTCGGCGGCGGGGCGGGTGCCGTGATGGCCCAGCGCGTCGAGATGACGAAGATGCCCGAGCTGGTGGCCTTCTTCCACAGCATGATCGGCCTGGCTGCGGTGTTCATCGCCGTGGCTGCGGTGGCCGAACCGTGGGCCTTTGCCATCACGGCGAAGGGCGGCTCCATCCCCGGCGGCAATCGCGTCGAACTGGCGTTGGGGGCCTTCATCGGCGCCATCACCTTCACCGGCAGCGTGATTGCTTTCGGCAAGCTCAGCGGCAAGTACAAGTTCCGCCTGTTCCAGGGCGCGCCGGTGCAGTTCAAGGGCCAGCACATGCTGAACGCCGCGCTCGGGTTGGCGGCGGCGTATTTCGTCTTCAGCTTCTGGCAGAGCCAGAGCGCCATGGACTTCGGTCTGATCATCGCGCTGGGCTTTTTGCTCGGCGTGCTGCTGATCATCCCGATCGGCGGCGCCGACATGCCGGTGGTGGTGAGCATGCTCAACAGCTACTCGGGCTGGGCGGCGGCGGGCATCGGCTTCAGCCTGAACAACAGCATGCTGATCATTGCGGGCTCACTGGTCGGCAGCTCGGGCGCGATCCTGAGCTACATCATGTGCAAGGCGATGAACCGTTCGTTCTTCAACGTCATCCTGGGCGGTTTCGGCGGTGAGGCGACGACCGCTGTCGCCGGTGGCGCCGAGAAGCGCCCGGTGAAGAGCGGCAGTGCCGACGACGCCGCCTTCGTGCTCGGCAACGCCGAGACGGTGGTCATCGTCCCGGGCTACGGCCTGGCAGTGGCGCGCGCGCAGCACGCGGTGAAGGAGCTGGCGGCCAAGCTCACCGCCAAGGGCATCACGGTGAAGTACGCGATCCACCCTGTCGCCGGCCGCATGCCGGGCCACATGAACGTGCTGCTGGCCGAGGCCGAAGTGCCGTACGACCAGGTCTTCGAGATGGAAGACATCAACGGCGAGTTCGGCCAGGTCGACGTGGCGATCATCCTGGGTGCCAACGACGTGGTGAACCCGGCGGCCCACGTCAAGGGCAGCGCGATCTACGGCATGCCGATCCTCGAGGCCTACAAGGCCAAGACCGTGATCGTCAACAAGCGTTCGATGGCCAGCGGCTACGCCGGCCTGGACAACGAGCTGTTCTACATGGACAAGACGATGATGGTCTTCGGTGACGCGAAGAAGGTGGTCGAGGACATGGTGAAGGCGGTCGAATGAGATTCGACCGCGGGGTCAAGGCGGTGGAGTGAGTGCGTCGTGTCGCTTCGACGCAGCCGCTTGAACGGGGCGACAGGGTGGGCGGTTTCTGGTCGCTGCGGCCCGGCCCCTTCTTGACCCGGGGCGCCACGCTGCTGGCCCTGGGCATCGTGTTGCTGGGTTCGGCCTGGCTGCTGTTTGCCAGCGTTCACGCTGGCCTCAACGTGTTCGACGAAGGCTTCGTCGCCACGGGCGCGATGCTGATGCGGCAAGGCGCCTTGCCGCTGCGCGACTTCTTCTCGCTCTACGGGCCGGCGCAATTTGCGCTGACGGCGCTGGCCTATGCGGCCTTCGGAGAGGATCTTTGGGTCTCGCGCAACCTGCACTTGGCGGTGCTGGTGGCCATCGGCATCGGCTGCGTGCTAGCCGCCGCGCGGCTGGGCGGCAGCCGGCCAGGCGCCCCTTGGGTGGTGGCTGCGGCGTGGCTGCTCTTCACCTGGCGTGCGGCTCCACCGCCGGGTTATGCCGCGGTGACGGCGGCGCTGCTGATGCTCGGCGCGGCTGGTGCGCTGGCCTGGGCCTTCGCTGCCGATGCGCCCGGCGCGGCGCGTGGGCGGCTGCTGCTGGCCTCTCTTCTGCTCGGTCTCGTGGCACTGCTGCGCTGGGACTTCGGGCTGTTCTGCGGGCTGGCACTGCTGATCGCCGCGATCGGCTGTTTCCAGGCCCGCCTGCCGCTGTCGCGCGCCTCTCTCGTGGGCTGGCTGTTGATGCCGGCGGTTGGAATGGTGTTGGTCGGTCTGCTGCCCTTCATCGTCGCCAGTGGGGTGCAGCGCTGGATCGACGAAGTGGTGCTGTTCTACCTGCGTGAGTTCGAGCGATGGCGCGGCTTGGAGCTGATCGGCCCGACTCTCGAGCAGGCCCGAGTCGGACTGGCCGACCGCAACCCATGGGCGCTGGCCCGCGCCGCGCTCACCTTGCTGTACGCCGGCGCGCCACCGATGCTGGCCGTCGCCGTACTGGGCTGGCAGGTGCGGCGGCGCTGGCGGGGGCAGGCGATGCAGCCGGTAGATGTGCTGGCTGTCGCGCTGGCGTTGTTGGCCTTGTTCACGTTCAACCAGATGCGTGTGCGGCCGGGCTGGATCCAAGGCTACCCGGCCTTCGTCCTGGCGTTGCCGCTGCTGGCCTGCGCCGCACGCGCTCTGCAGCAGCTGAGCGCGGGCGCTCGGGCCGGATTGGGCGGCTCCGCTTTGATCGCCTTCGTGCTGATGCCGGCCTACGTGGTGCATGGCGACTCGCGGCCAGGCTGGCCTGCACCCGTGGCGCCACCGCTGGCGCGCGCGGGGGGCATGCAGGCCGCCTCACCCGCCGCTGCGGTGGCGTGGGCTGACTACGCGGCGATGGTTGAACACGTGAAGCAGCTGACCGCCCCCGGAGAGCCGATCTTCTCCGGTGTCACGGACACCAGTCGCCTGTTCATCAACGACGCCATGCTTTACTTCCTGGCGGACCGCCCGGCGGCCACGCGCTGGGTCGAGATGGAGCCCGGGCAGACCAATTCCGAGCGGGGTCAGCGTGAATTGATCGGCGAGTTGCAGCGCCGCGATGTGCGCGTGTTGGTGCTTTGGGACAAACGGTCGACGGAGCGCAACGCCACCGGCAGTTCCAATGGCGTGAAGCTTTTCGACGTTTTCGTGCAGCAGCACTACCGGCTCGACCGCCGTTTCGGGGCCTACGCCGTCATGCTCCGCACCACCCCCTGAGGCTTGTCGTTCCGTCAGGCGCCACCGATGCCGAAGACCCTGTTCGAATGCCTGGTGTGCGGGAGCGCCGCGTCGCGGCTGCTGCATCCCTCGACCTACGGCGGTGGCGTCGACGGCGCACACCGCTACTTCCTGGCCCGCCGCCAGGCGACAGCGCATGGCGAGATCCGGCGTTGCGAGGGTTGCGGCTTCACCTTCACCAACCCGCAGTTCGAAGATCACGAGTACGACACGATCTACTCGCGGCTGCACGAAAACGCTGCTGCTGCTGCCGACGCGCCGGCCGGTCCGGGCGACGCGGCCAACGAGGCCCGCTTCAAGCGGCTGCACGGCTTAATCGCTCGGCGCGAAGACTTCAACCAGTCCTTTCTGGACTTTGGTTGCGGTGACGGCAGCTTCTTGCGCGTGGCCGGCAGCGCCAGCGGACGCGGATTCGAGATCGGGGCGCCCGGGCGGCGCTCAGGACCGGCCGGCAGCACGATCGACAGCGGTCAGTGGCCGCAGGTCGCGGGTAGCACCGCGGTGCCGTGGGGCAGTCAGGCCTTCGTCACAACCTTCGATGTGTTCGAGCACCTGCCGAACCTGGCCCGCGACGTGGAGCTGATCCGCCGCGTTCTCACCCCCGGCGGCCGCTTGTACGTCACGGTGCCGGACATCGCCAGTCCGATGGCCCGCTTCAGCGGAGGCCGCTGGAACATGCTGCTGCTGGAACACTTGTGGTACTTCAGCCCGGCCACGCTGGACCGCTTCTTGGCCCGTTTCGGCTTCAGCGCCGAGGCCCACGGTCGGGTGCCTTACGACGCCTCGTTGTCGCACGCCGCCAAGCGGCTGGCGGAGTCCCTCGGCGCGCGCTCGCCGCGGTTGCCCGCTGCACTGTCAGCCTGGGTGTTGCCGGTGCCAGCCGGTGTCATGTTCGCGGCTTATCGCCTTCAGCCGGGTGGGCACTGAAGGTCCACCACTTGTGGGCCAGGTAGTTCGGCAACAGCGGTACGGCGATGCCGATCGCATGCGCGACGAGGTCGGCATGCCAGCGCCAATCCAGCGCCGGCAGCAGGCTGCGATACAGCAGCACCGCCACCACCCACGAGACCGCGATTCCGACCAAGTTGACGACGACGAAACGGGCCAGCTCGGCCCAGACCCGGCCCGAGCGTGAGCGGAAGACCAGCACCCGATTCATCGCGAACGCCGTCAGCACGCCCACCGCGTTGGCCCCGACCAGCGCCCACTCGTACCGCATCCAGAGCTCGAAGCCGTAGCGCGAGGCCAGGTTGCAAAGCGTCGAGACGAGGCCGGCGGCTACGAAGCCGATGAAGCGGCGGTCCATCAGCGATCCCTTCAGCGCAGCGCCATCGCTGCGTCGGCCAGCTGGTGGCCGACCGCGATGCTCTCGTTGATCGAACGATCCTCGGGGTAGCAGTAGGAGGTGTCAGCCATGAAGAAGCCGCCGACCGAGGTCTTCATGCCGGGAAGCATCGCGTAGAAGCCCGGCGGGCAGATCGGCTGCGCGTATTCGTACCGCGAGACATGGCGCGCGATCACGTCGGCGGCGGTCAGCTGCGGTTGCGTCAGCAGCAGATAACGCTGCGCTTCGTCCATCAACGCGCTGTCGCTCCAGCTCCACTTCGGGTGCGTGGCCGGCATGTAGTACGGCACGTAGACCACCTTTTGCGGCAGCGGATTGAGGTTGCTGTATTCGATGAAGCCCGGCACCTCGATGCGAGGGTCGTTGACGTTCATCCAGAAATACTTGGTGGCCGCCTTCTTCAACTTCAGCAGCACACAGGCGACCGGGATGTTCCTGATCGCCTCGATGCGGCCTTTCTCGGCGTTTGACAGCGCGGGTACCAGCCGCGGCACGTAGCGCAGCGGTGCGGTGCTCAGCACGCGGTCGGCGGCAATCGGGCCGTGTCTCGTGTTCAGTCCGGTGACGACGGGACTGCCGTCGGCACCGGTCGCGACGTCCACCTGCCGCACCGGCGTGGCCAGCCGGATCTCGGCGCCGAGCGCGTCCAGGCGACGCTTCCATTCGTCCAGCAGAACCTGCGAGCCACCATCCAAATACCCCATCTCTTCCCGCCACAGGCTCTTGCGCGACAGTGCGACGCGCTTGATGCGGGTGCCGATCCAGGCCGCCGACAGGTTGTCCTGCAGCTCGAAGAACTTCAGCTCGAACAGGCGCTCCCACAGCACGTGGTAGGCACGCTCGCCGAGCCAACGGCGAATCCACTGCGTGGCGTTGTCGCGGTCCAGCTCGCGCCAGTCGGTGATGCGTTTGGTGGCCAGCACATGCGCCGCAAAGCGCAGCTTGTCGACGATGTTCAGGTGCGGAAACTTGAGCAGCGCATCGGGCCGGCCCCAGTCGTACCAAGTGCCCTGGTAGTAGAAGCCGAGTTGCGTGGAAGTCCACTTCAGGTGGTGTGACAGCCCGAATTGCTCCAGCGTGCGGAACAGGGGGACGTCGGTCTTGCAGATGAAGTGGTAGTAGCGCTCGAGCGACAGGCCGTCGAAGTCGAAGGCTGCCGACATGCCGCCGAGCCGGTCGTCGGCCTCGACAACGGTGACCCGGTGGCCGGCTGCGGCCAGCCGGTGCGCGGCGGCCAGGCCCATCGGGCCGGCGCCAATCACTGCGTAGTGGAGCGCTTGCGCGTTCACAGCTTGCAGCGCAGGAACAGCCGCTCGGGCAGCGCGCGCACGATAAACATGATCGGCCACCAGAACCACGGCGTGTATAGCGTGCCGTTGCGGCGCGGGTTCGACAGCGCGGCATACATCTCGGCCGCCACGCGTTCCGGACTGGCCCACAGCGGGCCGCTCTTCGGCAACGCCGCCGTCATCGGCGTGTCGACGAAGCCGGGCTGGATCAGGAGCACGCGCACGCCGGCCGCATGCAGACGGTGGCGCAATCCGCTGGCCAGGTTGATCAAGGTTGCTTTGGCGCAGCCGTACAGGTAGTTGCTGGCGCGGCCGCGTTCACCGGCCGGCGAGGCGATGACACCGATCACGCCCCTGCGTTGTTGCTCGAAACGCGGGGCGAGTTCGTTCAGCAGCGCCAGGTACGACCGCGCGTTGATGTCGAAGGCGGCCAGCGCCAGTGCGGTGTCGTCCGCAGCATCGGCCTGCGCCGGCATCACGCCATGTGCCAGAACGGCCACATCCAGCCCGCCGAAAGCCTGCCACGCACGTTGCACCTGCGCCGAAGGCACGGCGCTGTCGGCGGCGTCGAAAGGCGCCACGTGTACCGCAGCCGCGCCGCGGACCCGCAGGTCGGTCGCCAGCGCCGCCAGCGCCGCTTCGTTGCGTGCCAGCAGTACCAGCCGCGCGCCCGCAGCCGCATAGCGCCGCGCCAGCGCCGTGGCCATCGCCGAGGTGGCGCCGACGAGCAATACGCGCGGCGTGGATCGGGAAGAGGTCTCAGTCGTCATCGAGCAGCCGCCGGGACAACCCCGACGCACACAACGGATCACGATAGCCCGCGAATTCCGCATGTCGGGGGTAGCCGCTGCGGAACATCGCACGCGACATGCGCGCATCCTTGGCCATGTAGAGGCGCCCGCCGGCGTCGGCAACGATTGCGTCGAGCGTTTCGAACAGCGTCAGCGTGCGCGCGCCTTCGTTCGGGAAGTCCAGCGCCAGCGTCGTGCCGGCCATCGGAAAGCTCAACAGACCCGCTGCGGGCCTATCGGCGAAGGTCTTCAGCACCGCCAGGAACGAGCCGCTGCCCCAGACGCGGATGGCACGCAGCAGCGCGTCGGTGGCGGCGCCTTGCACAGCGGTCGGCACGACGCACTGGTACTGGTAGAAGCCGCGTGGGCCGTACAGCTTGTTCCACCCGTCGACGCTGTCCAGCGGGTAGAAGAAGGGCCACAACGGGGTGGTCCGCGGCCCGCGCCGGCGCACCTGCGCGCGGTGGTAGACGGTATTGAAAGCACGCAGCGACAGCCGGTTCACCAGCGACACCGGCGGCGTCATCGGCAGGGTTCGCGCGTGCGGCGGTCGCAGCGCAGCAGCGCCTTGCTCGGCCTCTTCAGCCGCGACATGGTTGCCGCGGAAGAACACCCCGCGTACGGCACCCGCCGCAGCGTGGGCGCCGCCGTGCAGGCAGTCGATCCACGACACGGTGTAGTCGTGCGCAGCCTCGCTGGTGTCGGCGAGCGCGAAGAATTGATCGAGGGTGTCGAACGGCAGTGCTTCGCTGCGAATGCACGGCCCGGGCACGCGCAGCAGCTGCAGCTCCACCTCTTCGATCAGCCCGGTCAGCCCGAGCCCGCCGATGGTCGCCGTCAGCCAGTCGGCATGCTGCAGCCGTGAACACTCGCGCACGCTGCCGTCGCTGCGCTTGAGGAGCAGTGCCCGCACATGCTCGCCGAAGCTGCCCATCACGTGATGGTTCTTGCCATGCACGTCGTTGGCCACCGCGCCGCCGAGCGTGACCCAGCGCGTGCCCGGGGTCACTGGCAGGAACCAGCCGCTTGGCAACGCGACCTCGATGATCTCGGCCAGCAGCACGCCGGCTTGCGCGCGCAGCACGCCGCTGGCGGCATCGAAGGCGATGAAGCGGTCGAGTCCACGTGTCAGCCAGAGCGCACCGCCGGGGTTCAAGGCGCTGTCGCCGTAACTGCGGCCGTTGCCCGCCGGTAGGGCGCGCATCCCCTGTGGGGGCAGGACCGGCCAGGCGGGTGCGCCAGACAGCCGGTTCACACGCTGAGGCACGGCGTCGAGCCGGCCCCAGGCGCGCAGGGTGGCAGTTGGCCAGGCGGGGGGCAGCATTAGCGGGCCAACCACAACGTCAACCCGAAGAGGGCGGCGCACGCCAGGCTGACGCGGTCACGCAGCGCGAACAAGACCGGGTCGTCGTGCATGTTGCCGCGCTGCGCCTGCATCCACATCCGGCTGACCCAGTAAAGCATGATCGGCAGTGTGACCCATAGCACCTCGGGGTAGCTGTAGCGGCGCATCGCGACGTCGGTGTTGATGTACAGCGCCAGCAGCAGCACCGAAGCGAAGCCCGAAGCCACGCCCATCGCCAGCACGATAGGCAGGTCGCTGGCCAGATAGCCACGGCCTCCGGCTTCGGCCTTGCCGAGTTGCGCCGCCAGCGTCAGTTCCGAAAAGCGCTTGAGGAACGCCAGGCTGACGAACAAGAATAACGAGAACGCGAGCAGCCAGAACGAGGAAGGCAAACCTACCGCCGACCACCCTGCGACGATCCGCAATGTGTACAGGATGCCGAGGACCAGGCAGTCGATCAGCACCTTGCGCTTGAGGAAGAAGGTGTAGGCCAGCGTCAGCGCGAAGTACAAGCCGAGCACCGCGGCAAAGGCCCGCGGAAGCAGCATAGACAGCGCGAGCGCAGCCAGGAGCAGCACCAGCGACAACCCCAGCCCGGCCAACGGCGCCAGCAGCCCGGCCGCAAACGGGCGCAGCCGTTTGCGCGGGTGGGCGCGGTCGCTGTCCAGGTCCATCAGGTCGTTGAGCAGATAGACCGACGAGGCGCACAGGCTGAAGGCCAGGAAAGCCAGCAGCCCGGCGCGCCAGGCCGCGAGGTCGGCGAGCTGGAAGGCGCCGGCCATCGGCAACAGCACGAGCAGGTTTTTCAACCACTGGTGGACGCGGATCGCACGCAGCCAGGTCGCCAGTCCGACGCGCGGCGGCTCGAACGTGCGCTCGACCGGAGTGTCGGTGCGCGCCGCCGCGGCGGCCACCGCTGGCGAGGCGTTGACGACGACGGCCGAGCGCGCCGCCGGCCACACCGACAGGTCGGCGCCGGAGTTCCCGGCGTAGTCGAAGCCGCCTCGGCCGAAACGCTCGATCAACGCTGCGGCCTTGGCCTGGCCGGCCAGGTTGAGCCGGCCATCGCTGGCCATCACTTCGTCGAACAGGCCGACGTGTGTTGCGACCTGCTGGGCCAGTCGCTGGTCGGACGCGGTGCACAGCACCAGCCTGCGGCCGGCGGCGCGTTGCTCACGCAGCCAGCCCAGGAAGGCTTCGTCGTAGGGCAGGGCGGCGGCGTCGATGGCGGTGCGTTCGGCGATGCGATGCTTGAGTACCGCCTTGCCGCGCAGCAACCACAGCGGCATCTGCAGCAGCGCCCAGGGCGCCTGCCTGAGCAGCTGCAATGCCGATTCGTGCAGCAGATCGCTGCGGATCAGCGTGCCATCCAGATCGACGACCAGCGGCGGCTCTGGCCTAGGCGGGAGGCCCCGATCTGACAACACGGCACTCATTGCCGCGCCGTCCCGCTGCGCCCGAACGAAGCCAGCGCCAGCCAGCCCACACACCACGCCAGCCACAGCGTGCACAGGCGAAGAGCGATCGCTGCAGCCAGCGCGTCGGACGTTGTCATTCCGAGCGCGCTGAGCTGCAAGACCACCGCCGCGTCCATCGTGCCCAGCCCGCTCGGCGCCAGGCTGGCGGCACCGAGCAGCGTGGCGGCACAGTAGATCGCTAGGCAGGCCCACCACCCCGGCAGCGGCCCCGGCCCGGTGTGAACGGCCGCGACCAAAGCGCCGAGCAGCAGCCCCTGCAGCGCCCATGCTGCTGCTGCCAGGGCGACCCAGCCGGCAGCACGCGCAGGCCGCCAGACCACGGCCCACGCCACCAGTGGGCTGGCTGCCCTGGCCCAGCGCTGCGGCAACCAGCGAGCGGCCGCGTTGTCGCGGCGCCAGGCCCGGGCCAGCAGCACAGTCGCACCCACCAGTATCAGAGCCAGCCCTTCGAGCAGCGGCAACCGACTTGCGGCCAGCAGCCCTGCAGCGGCTCCCAGCAGCGCGACGCCGATGACGTCCGAGCCGCGGTCGCAAAGGAAGGCCGCCAGGGTGTGCGAGACGGGCACATCGTTGGGCCGCAGCAACGCGGCCCGCGCTGTCTCACCCAGCTTGCCGGGGGTGGGCGACAGCGACAGCCCGGCCAGGTAGACCCGCGCCTGCAACAGCCGCGGCAGGCGGTGGCCGAGCGCAGCCATCACCCACCACCAGCGCAGCGTACGCAGCGCTAGCCCGGCCCCAGTCAGCGCCGCCCCCAACGCCCACAGCTCGGGCTCGACGCGCGCCAGGGCCGGCAGCAGGGCCCCCCGCTCGCGCCAAGCCACCCACGCACCGGCGGTCAGCAACAGCGCGGCGAGCAGGGCACAGGCATGCGCCAGCCAGCGGGTCAGCCGGGGCGGATCGGCGGCCAGGTGCAGATCGGTGGGCGAGGCGGGCGCGCGACGCGTGGTGGTCATGGCTTCGCGTGGCAGTGTCCGTCGAGGTCGCTTCTGTTTGGAAATCCAGGCTAGCAACGAATGCACCCTGCGAGTAGACCCTATGCCGGGTGCGCTTGTGGCGCCACGCGGTGCCGGGATCGGCCCTGAAGCCCGAATTGACCATCACGCCGTCCGCTTTTCTGCCGATCAACCAACGTCGAAACGGCGTCTTCCGCATCCGGACAGGGGTGTCACAAACGGTGCGAACTTGCATCGGTAAGTTCTTGCACTCGCCTTGCCCAAAACACGCATCCAAGGGGTTGTGTTGCGCAGAATCACTTCGTTACCGGCGTGTCCGGCATCAACGAGAACCTGATGACCCGCCAAACGCCGCAGTGCACAAACTTCACGTTCTTGATCGAGTCGGTATAGCACGACAGCCGGCGCCACCGGTTCGCTGCCACCGCCACGGTGGCGGCTGCCACGGTGGCGGCCGTGTTCGGTGCCATCAGCTACGCCGGTTCGGCCCAAGCCGCGCCGGCATGGGACCGCCCGGCCTATGCCAAGGTCTCGCGTGACCTCGCCGACGGCATCGACACGCCGATCGTGATCCGAAAGCAGCGATGGCTGCGCGATCTACCCGACGGCCGGCGTATGGTTCAGATGATCGTCACCAGCGAAAGCGACGACCCCGAACTGGCCGACCTGCGCCGCTGGGTCGAGCGCGTTGGCGGCGAGGTCGAGATGCGCCACAGCCTCATCAACGGGCTGACCGTGACGGTGCCTGCCGGCCGCGTGCGCCATCTGGCGGCCCGCCCCGACCTGACCCATGTGTCGCCGAACCGCCCCACCCGCTCGCCTGCCAGCATGCTCGAGAAGGTTTCCGGTGCGCTTGGCAGCAACGGCCGCTCCAGCAGCACCAAGACCAGCTACGCGGGGTTGGACGGCAGCGGCGTCGGCATCGCCATCATCGATTCGCGCATCAACGTCAAGCACGATGCCTTCACCAACGGCAACAGCAGCCGCGTTGTCAAGAGCGTGCAGATGCTGAGCTCGAGCACCTCCTGGTCGACGGGTAGCAGCGCGGTGATTCCCGAGCCGAACAGCGCCATGTGGAATTTCTGGGACAGCGCGGTGGCCAACACCGCCAGCGTGATCGACGGCTACGGCCACGGCACCCACGTGGCCGCGGTGGCGGCCGGCTCTGGCAAGAAGCTCGCCGCCGGCACGCCCGACATCAACGGCATCGCGCCGAACGCCAATCTTTTCGATGTCAAGGTCATTGCAAACAACGGCACCGGCACGGTGGCCGATGCGATCGAAGGCATCCAGTGGGTGGTGCACAACGCCCGCGCGAACGGCATCAAGGTCATCAACCTCAGCATCGCCGCCGATTCCACAGACTCGTGGCGCGTCGACCCGTCGTGCGCTGCGGTTCGCCAGGCGGTGGCGTCAGGCATCACGGTGGTAGTGGCCGCCGGGAACTACGGCCGCGACGCGTAGAACCGCGAGTCTTTCGGCCGCGTCGGCTCGCCCGGGCGCGAGCCGTCGGCGATCACCGTCGGCACCATCAACTTCAAGGCCACCGAAGGCCGCAGCGATGACGTCATCGCCAACTTCAGCTCGCGCGGCCCGACCCGCGGCGCGTTCGTCGTTGCCGGCAGCATCCAGCGCGACAACGGGCTCAAGCCTGACCTGGTGGCGCCGGGCAACCGCATCGTCTCGGCGGCGTCGGTCAACAGCGGCAGCTGGAACTACCTGGCCGCGACCTACGCCGCCGACCTGGTCACGCCGCTGGGTGTGACACAGGTGCTCGACGAACAAGTGATGCAGCTCTCGGGCACCTCGGTGGCCGGCGCGGTGGCGCTGATGCTGCAAGCCAACCCGGGCCTGACGCCGCCGCTGATCAAGGCCATGCTCCAGTACAGCGCCATTCCGGTCGCTGGTGCCTCGCTGGTGCAACAGGGCGCGGGCACGCTCAACGCCGACGGTGCGATCTCGACGGCCAAGGTGATCCGTACCGACCTGTGGGCGATGATCGATCAGGGCCTGCTGGCCAACAACGTGTCGATCCTGGCCAGCGGCAAGACGCTGCCGACGCCGCAGACCACCCACGCCGGGGTCGTCCACAAGTGGTCGCGCATCGTCTTCGGCGGTGGCAACTACGTGCTCAGCGGCAACGCGCTGTTCACCAACAACCAGCCGATCCGCAACCCGCGCCTGAGCTGGGCAAACGGCGTGCTGCGCGTGACTTCACCCAGCTATTGGAACGGGACCGGCTACCCGAGCTGGCAGTGCGTGAAGAGCTTCAGCTCGTCCGAAGTGAACGCCTTCAGCCCGGTCAATGCCGGCGTGATCGTGGCCAACGGGCTCGTCGGGGTCAGTTCCAAAAATGGCGCCACGGGCGTATTCCGCAGCGCCTCGACCTTGCGTGACTGGCTGGCTTCGGGCAGCGGCCAGGTGCTCTCGGTACCGTTGACCGTCAGCCAGGGTGTGATCCTCAGCGAAGGCGTGATCCTGAGCGAGGGCGTGATCCTCAGCGAAGGTGTGATGCTAGTGAGGGCGTGATCCTGAGCGAAGGCTTCGTGAAGCCTGAGTAAGCCGCACCCGCCAAGACGTCAGCACCGCCGGCGCCGCCAGCCGCGTTCAGCGCGGCGGCGGCGTCTGTGTTTGCAGCGCCAGCGCGACCGCCTGCGCCAGGCTCAGCGCTTCGCCTTCGGCTTGCAACGTTGCCAGCCGCACCGCGCCGAGCTGGACGGCGCACAGCCGGCGCACCCACCGCAGTTCGCGCAGCGAGTCCGGGTCCAAAGCGCCGAAGCGGGTGCGCCAGAAGTGGCTGGCGAAAGACATCATCCGCCAGGCTCGGTCGGGCTCGCGCAGCCGCGCCAACGCGTGCGGCATGTTCCACAGCCCGTAAGCCAGGTCGTGTGGGGCCAGGGTGCGCCAGGCGACCTCGACGCATTCGCGGAACGCATCGGCGGCCTCCGGCCAGCGGCGCAGTTCGTCCAGCGCCCCACCGATCACGTTCAGCGACTGGCTGGTGCGGCGCCAGTCTTCGTCGGCGCGCGCCTGTTCCAGCACCGGGCGCAGCCGGGCCAGCGCGGCCTCATAGCGGTCGGCCGCGTACTCGACCACGCCCAGGTTGTACAGACCGGAGGCCACCGCGTGGCGGTTGCCACTGGCCCGCCACAGCGCCAGGGCCTGCTCGTGCAAGGCGGTGGCCAGGGCGTGGTCGCGCTGGTTGCGGTTGGCGAGAAACGCGCGCAGTGCGAACAGGCTGGCGCGCAGGTCGTCGTCAGGGTGTTCTTGCAGCAGGCCTTCGGCCTGCACCAGCAGCGGTTCGACGCGGCTGGCGTCGCGGGTCGATCGCCAAAGCACGCGGGCCAACGCGTGCAGCGCGCGGGCTCGCGGCAGGGCCTCGGTGGCGGGCATGCCGTCCACGCCGGCCTGGGCATGGCGCAGGGCTTCGTCGCCGCGGCCGGCGGTAAACAGCCACGGCGCGATCAGGCTGTGGCCTGTGGCGGCGGTTGCGGCTCTTTCGGCTGCGGCGGCGCTGGCTTCGCTGTCCGCTGGCGCCGCCATCACGGGCGGGCCGGTTTCGAGCTGCTGAATCGCCTGCGCCAACAGCGCCAGCGCTTCGGCCGGCGGCTCGACGTCCTCGAACAGACGGCGGAGTGGCACCACCAACCGCACGGCTTGGGCCGGCCTGCCATCGGCCACGGCGCTGGCCAGCGCGGCGCACACATTGGCCGCCTCCAGCCGCGCCTGCACGAGCGACGGCGTGACCGGCAGCGTCGCCGCCCACTCCTGCATCCAGGCCCGGTGGCGTTCGCGCCAGCGCGCTGCGTCGCCGGGCGGCGCGAAGGCAGCGGCGTATTCGCGAATCGGCTCATAGAGCGTGAACCGCGTGTCGCCATCGGCACCCGGCTGCGCTTGCAGCAGCGAATGGCCGAGCAACTCGTCGAGCAGCAACCGCGTCGTCGCTGCCGGTTGGCCGGCCACCGCGGCCGCGGCTTCGGCGGTGCAGCCGCCGCGGAAAACCGCCAGCGCACCGAGCAGCGCGCGGGGCCCATCGCCGACCAGCGCCCAGCTCCATTCGATGACGCGCTGCATCGACGCATGGCGCGGGTCCAGCCCGGCGCGCGGGCCGGTGCGGGCGAGCAAGTCCAGACCCGCGCCCGGCGTGCCCAGCAGCGCCAGCATTTCCGCCGGCGTGAAACTGCGCACGCGCGATGCCGCCAGTTCGATCGCCAGCGGCATGCCCTCCAGCATGCGCACCAGTTGCAGCGTGGCGGCGAGGTGGCGCTGGCTGAGGTGAAAGTCGCCGCGCACGGCGCGGGCTCGGTCGATGAACAGGCCCACCGCCGGGTTGTCGGCGGCTTCGGCCAGCGCGGCGCCTTCGGCCGGCAGTTCGAGTGCGGCCAGCGCGAACTCGCGTTCGCCGTCCAGCCCCAGCCGCCGACGCGACGTGACCAGGACATGCAGCAGCGGCAGTTGCGCCAGCAGGTCGGCAACCAGTGCCGCAGCGGCATCAACCAGCTGCTCGAAGTTGTCCAGCACCAGTAGCACGCGGCGGCCGGACAGCGCTTCGATCAGCAGCGCCTGCGCCTGTGGCGCAGCCGCGCTGCGCAGGCGCAGGGCGGCGGCGATCGCATCCAGCGTTTGCAGCGTGCTCTCGCAGCTGACCAGCGAGACGAAGGCCACGCTCTCGAAAGCCGCGGCCGTGCCGCCGGCCGCGTAGTCACCGGCCGGGCCCCACAGCGGCGGCTCGCGCAGCGCATGCGCCACGTCGACCGCCAGCCGCGTCTTGCCGGCGCCGCCGGGCCCGAGCAGCGTGACGAGACGGTGCACGCGCACCTGCGAACGCAGCCGGGCACCCTGGCGCTCGGCGCCGAACAGGCGCGTCAGGTAGCTGGGCAGCAGGGGTGTGCCGGTCGGTACGGGCGTGGCGGACGGCGGCAGCGGCGGCACGTGCAGGGACGAGGCGGTCGGTGGTGAAACCGCCGCTGCGGCCAGCGCACCGACGTGTTCGTGCAGCGTGGCCAGGCGCTGGCGCTCCTGGTCGATCCAGTCGTCGTAGAAGCCCGGCATCAGCTCGCCCAGATAGGCCTCGCAGGCCGCGGCATGGTGGCCGGCGCGAGCCATGCGCTCGAACCCGTGGGCGTCGCAGCGCAAGGCGCCGGGTACCACGCGCACGCAGTGGCGGTCGGCGTCGATGACGGGGCTGTGCAGCGCGCCGGCGGGCTCCAGCAGGCTCTTCAGCGTCGACAAGGCCTGGCGCAGCCGGTTGCGGCCGACCGGCAGCGCCACGCCGGGCCACAGGCATTCGACCAGCTCTTCGCGCGAATGGGCGCGCTCGGGCCACAGCGCCAGCCGCGCCAGCAACGCCGCTACCGGCCGCGAAGGCCAGCGTTCGATGCGCTGCAAGCCGTCGTTGGCCACAACGGCGCCGAGCAGCCGCACCTGCCAGCGGGCGGCTGGGTTCGAAGGGGGGGCGTACAGCGTCGGGGTGGCAGCCGCCGGCCGCGTCGTGCTCGCCTGGGGCTCGTTCATGGCGCGCGCAGTCTAGGCCGGCACGCCCCGCCGCAAGCGTGCGCTATGCCCGTGTTGCCGTAGCCTTCGCGTCCATGCGCCTGTTTGTCGAACCCACCCACGCGCCGCTGGCACCCGGTGCCGAGTGCGTGTTGCCGCCCGGCCCGGCCCGCCACGCGCAGGTGCGGCGGGTCCAGCCGGGCGACGTCCTCACGCTCTTCGACGGCAGCGGCCGCGACTGGCCGGCCGAGGTGCTGGCGGTCGGCCGCAGCGAGGTGCGCGTGCGCATCGGCACAGCGCCGGTGGCGGTGGCGCGCGAGCTGCCCGTGGCGGTGACCGTGGCCGTCGGCATGCCGGCCAACGAGCGCATGGACACGCTCATCGAAAAGGCCACCGAGCTGGGCGTCGCGGTGGTGCAGCCGCTGCTGTGCGAACGCGCCGTGCTGGTGCTGGCGGGTGAACGTGCCGAGCGCAAGCGGGTGCATTGGCAGGCTGTGGCGCAAGCGGCGTGCGAACAATGCGGGCGCTCGCGGGTTCCGGTGATCGAGCCGGTTCGCGGCCTGCGCGAATGGCTCGTGGCCGCCCGCGCGCTGGACGTGATGCGGCGTCTGCTGAGCCTGCGCGACGACGCCACGCCATGGGCCGCGGTGCCGCTGCCGGCAGAGGGTGGCGCGCTGATCGTGCTCAGCGGCCCCGAAGGCGGCCTGGCCCCAGGCGAAGAAGACGCCGCCCGCGCTGCGGGCTTTGCGCCCGTTTCACTGGGCCCGCGCGTGCTGCGCGCCGACACCGCGCCTTTGGTCGTGCTCGCCCACCTGGGGCTGGCAGCAGAATCCAGCCTCCACAACGGTTTGTAAACGCACAGGAGTTATCGAGATGGGACTGCTCGATTCGGTACTGGGCGCCGCGCTCGGCCAAGGTGGTGGTGGTGGCAACAACAGCCAGGCGGCGTTGATCGCTGCGGTGCTGGGCATGCTGCAAGGCGGCGGCGCGAGTGCGGGTGCGGCCGGCGGCGGCGGAAGCCTCGGCGGCATGCTCGGCAGCGTCCTGGGTGGGGGTGGCTTGGGGGGTGGCTCGGGTGGTGGCGCCGGCAGGGGTGGCTTGGCGGGAGGCGGCCTCGGCGGGCTGCTGGAGCAGTTCACCCGGGGTGGCCTGGGCGAACAGGCCAAGTCCTGGGTCTCGACCGGCGAGAACATGCCCGTGTCGCCGGACCAGGTCAGCGATGTCTTCGGCCAGGACGCGATGGGCTCGCTGGCCAGCCAGCTCGGCATGCCGCAGGCCGAGGTCGCGGGTCAGTTGTCTGACTTGTTGCCCGGCCTGGTCGACAAGCTCACGCCGCGCGGCCAGATCCCGCAAGGCGACGTGCAAGGCATGGGCGCCGACGACCTGATCGGCATGTTGGGCGGGTTGCTGGGCAAGCGCTGAAGATCGCGGCGGCCTGGGGCCTGTTCAAGGCGCCGGGTGCGTCGGGTCGACCCAGGGCACGTTCTCGGGCGGCTCGGCCGGTTCGATGTCCAGGTTGACGGCCACCGCCTCGCCGTCGCTGCGGCACAGCACGCACTCCAGCGTCTCGGTCGCGCTGGCGTTGATCTCCTGGTGCGGCACGAAGGGCGGCACGTAGATGAAGTCGCCCGGGCCGGCCTCGGCGGTGAATTCGAGCTTCTCGCCCCAGCGCATGCGGGCGCGGCCCCTGACGACGTAGATCACGCTCTCCAGCGGGCCGTGGTGGTGCGCGCCGGTCTTGGCATTGGCGTGGATGTGCACGGTGCCGGCCCACAGCTTCTGCGCGCCGACGCGGGCGAAGTTGATGGCCGCCTTGCGGTCCATGCCCGGGGTCTGCGCGGTGTTCGGGTCGAGCTGGTTGGCGGCAATCACACGCACGCCGTCATGCTTCCAGTCTGTCGGTTCGGCCATTGGGGGGTCCTCGCGGTTCAGGCTTTCAAGTATTCCTCGCGCCCGCCGAGCCAGCGGTCGACGTGGCGCTGGGCGACTTCGGGCGCCTCAACCAGCAGTTTCGTCGCGAGCGTACGCGCTTGTTGCAACAGCAGGCTGTCCTCGGCCAGGTCGGCAAAACGCAGCAGGGCGTCGCCACTCTGCCGCGCGCCCATGAACTCGCCGGGGCCACGGATGTCGAGGTCGCGGCGGGCGATCTCGAAGCCGTCGTTGGTTTCCACCATCGCCTGCAAGCGCGCCTTGCCGGTGGGCGACAGCGGCGCGGTGTAGAGCAGCACGCACACACTCGCCACCGCGCCCCGGCCGACCCGGCCGCGCAGTTGATGCAGCTGCGCCAGGCCGAAACGTTCGGCGTGTTCGATCACCATCAAACTGGCATTCGGCACATCGACGCCGACTTCGATGACGGTGGTCGCCACCAGCACCTGCATCTGCCCGGCGCTGAACAGCGACATCACGGCCGCCTTTTCGGCCGCCTTCATGCGGCCGTGCAGCAGACCGACCATCACGCCCGGCAACGCGGCGCTCAACTCGGCGTGGGTGGCGGTGGCGTTCTGCAAGTCGAGGTGCTCGCTTTCTTCGACCAGCGGGCAGACCCAATAGATCTGCTTCAGCGGCTGCAGCAACTCGGCGCGGACTCTCGCGATGACGGCGTCGCGGCGGCTGTCGGCAAACAGGCGGGTGGCCACCGGTGTGCGGCCGGGCGGCAGTTCATCGAGCGTGCTGACGTCCAGGTCGGCGTAGTAGCTCATTGCCAAAGTGCGCGGGATCGGGGTGGCGCTCATCATCAGCAGGTGGGGTTCCAGCCCTCCCGCTTCCAGCTCTTCGCCGTCATGGGACTGCGCGCCCAGCTTGGCGCGCAGGGCCAAGCGTTGCGCGACGCCGAAGCGGTGCTGCTCGTCGACGATGGCCAGCCCCAGTTTCGCGAAAGCCACGTCGTGCTGGATCACGGCGTGCGTGCCGACCGCCAACTGGGCCTGGCCCGACGCCAGCGCTTCGACCATCGCCGTGCGCGCCTTGCCCTTGCGGCTGCCGCTCAGCCACGCGATGCCCACGCCCAGCGGTTCGAGCCAACTGATCAGCTTACGGAAGTGCTGCTCGGCCAGGATCTCGGTCGGCGCCATCAGCGCGCATTGCCAGCCGGCGTCCATCGCGATCGCCGCGGCCAGCGCCGCCACCACGGTCTTGCCGGAGCCGACATCGCCTTGCAGCAGCCGGTGCATCGGGCGCGGCCGCGCGAGGTCGGCCGCGATCTCGTCGCCGACGCGCTTCTGCGCGCCCGTCAACCCGAACGGCAGCGTGGCGGCCAGCCGGGCGTGGATGCTGGCGCTGCCAGCCAGCACCGCCAGCACCGGCGCGCGCAGCGTGGCGCGCTCGGCGCGGGACCGCGCCTGCGAAAGCTGTTGCGCGAGCAGCTCGTCGAACTTCAGCCGCTGCCACGCGGGGTGCAGCGGGTCTTCCAGCTCGGTGGCGCGCGCCGCAGCAGCCGGGTGGTGCAGCGCTTCGAGCGCCTCGCGCAGCGTCGGCAGGCCCCTAGGCACGGCGCCCGGCGGCACCAACTCATCGAGCGGCGCGCGCGCCAGCGCCGAGACGATGACCTTGCGCAGGTAGGCCTGCGGCAGCGCGGCGGTGCTCGGGTAGACCGGCGTCAGGCTTTGCGGCAGCGGGGTGTCGGGCAGCACCGCGCGGAAAGCCGGGTGCACCATTTCCCGGCCGAAAAAACCGCCGCGCACCTCGCCGCGGGCGCGGATCAGCTGGCCCGCGGCCAGCGTCTTCTGGTTCGACGGGTAGAAGTTCAGCAGCCGCAGCAACAGCTCGGCGCCGCTGCCGTCGGACAGCGTGGCGATCAGCTGCCGCCGGCCGCGCTGGTCGATGCGGCAGTCCTGGACCGTGCCCTGCACCTGCGCGATTTCGCCGTCGCGCACCGCGGCGATCGGCACGATGCGGGTCTCGTCTTCGTAACGCAGCGGCAGGTGCAGCGCCAGATCGATGTCGCGGACCAGGCCGAGTTTGGAAAGGGCCTGCGCCGGGGCCGACTTTTTCCTCAAAGCATCAGGCATGGAACAATTTTGAGCACAGGCCGGTCGATCACTGCGTCATGTGCCCGCCGGTCCGCCCCAAGGGCGAATGCCGGAGGGCGCAGCACGAAGGTACTTTAGTGACCCGCATCCACACACTTGCCGACTTCGATTTCACCCTGCCTGCCGAGCTGATCGCGCAGCACCCAGCCGCCGAGCGCAGCGCTTCGCGCCTGCTCGACGGCCGCGGTGCGCTGCCGGTGGACAGCGTGTTCCGTGACCTGCCCGCGCTGTTGCAACCGGGCGACCTGCTGATCTTCAACGACACCCGCGTCATCAAGGCGCGGCTGCTCGGCGAGAAGCCGACCGGCGGTGCGGTGGAGGCGCTGGTCGAACGCGTGCTGCCCGGGCACGAGGTGCTGGCCCACCTGCGCGCCAGCAAGTCGCCGCGCGCGGGGGGCAGCGTGCGCTTCGCCAACGCCTTCGACGCCGAGGTGCTGGGCCGCGCCGGGCCCGACGGTGCGCTGTTCAGGCTGCGCTTTCCGGCCGACCCGCTGTTGCTGCTGGAGCGGCACGGCCATGTGCCGTTGCCGCCGTACATCGAACACGCCGACACCGCCGAAGACGAGCGCCGCTACCAGACGGTGTTCGCCGCCAAGCCCGGCGCCGTGGCAGCGCCGACCGCCGCGCTGCACTTCGACGACGCGGTGCTGGCTGCGCTGGATGCGCAGGGCGTGACGCGCGCGGCCGTGACGCTTCACGTGGGCGCGGGTACCTTCCAGCCGGTGCGCACCGAGAACCTGGCCGAACACCGCATGCACAGCGAGTGGTTCGAAGTTTCCGCCGCCACGGTAGCGGCCATCGAAACCACGCGCGCCAGCGGCGGTCGCATCGTCGCCGTCGGCACCACCAGCCTGCGCGCGCTCGAATCGGCCGCGCGCGGCGGCCTGCTCGCGCCTCATGTCGGCGAGACCGACATCTTCATCACGCCGGGCTTCGAGTTCCGGGTCGTCGACTTGCTGGTGACGAACTTCCACCTGCCCAAGAGCACGCTGATGATGCTGGTGTCGGCCTTCGCGGGCCACGCGCAGGTGATGGCGCTGTACCGCCATGCGATCGAATCGCGCTACCGCTTCTTCAGCTACGGCGACGCGATGCTGCTGGGTCGCACGGCCGGCTGACCGCCCCCGAGCGGCACCGCTGCGCGCCGTTGCAGCCCAACCGGGCGCAAAGCGCCCCGCCGATATGATCCCCGGTTTGCCTGCGCGCGACCGATGCCTGCTTACTCGCCACCAGAAAAGCCCATGCTCCGGGTCAGGGGTGCCCGCACGCACAACCTCAAGAACATCGATCTCGACATTCCGAAGCACGCCCTGGTCGTGATCACGGGCCTGTCGGGCAGCGGCAAGAGCAGCCTGGCTTTCGACACGCTGTACGCCGAGGGCCAGCGCCGTTACGTCGAGAGCCTGAGCGCCTACGCGCGCCAGTTTCTGCAGCTGATGGACAAGCCCGACGTCGATGTGATCGAGGGCCTGAGCCCGGCCATCTCGATCGAGCAGAAGGCCACCAGCCACAACCCGCGCAGCACGGTCGGCACGATCACCGAGATCCACGACTACCTGCGCCTGCTGTTCGCCCGCGCCGGTACGCCTTACTGCCCCGACCACGACCTGCCGCTGCAGGCGCAGAGCGTCAGCCAGATGGTCGATGCCGTGCTGGCCTTGCCCGAAGACACCCGGTTGATGGTGCTGGCCCCGGTGGTACGCGACCGCAAGGGCGAGTTCGCCGAGCTGCTGCAAGACATGCAGGCACGCGGTTATGTGCGCTTTCGCATCGGCGGCGACGGCAAACCGGGCCAGATCGTCGAAGTCGACGCGCTGCCGAAGTTGAAGAAGACCGAGAAGCACGACATCGACGTCGTGGTGGACCGGCTCAAGACCAGGCCGGAATTCAAGCAACGTCTGGCCGAGAGCTTCGAAGCGGCGTTGCGCATCGCCGAAGGCCGCACGATCGCGCTGGAAACCGACACCGGCAAGGAGCATCTGTTCAGCAGCAAGTTCGGCTGCCCGGTGTGCAGCTATTCGTTGCCCGAGCTGGAGCCGCGCCTGTTCAGCTTCAACTCACCGGTCGGTGCCTGCCCGTCGTGTGATGGGTTGGGTCAGGTGACGGTGTTCGACGCCGACCGTGTGGTCGCCTTCCCGAGCCTGAGCCTGGCCTCGGGCGCCATCAAGGGCTGGGACCGGCGCAATCCGTACACCCATTCGCTGCTCGAGAGCGTGGCCCGGCACTACGCCTTTTCGATCGACACGCCGTTCGAGGACTTGCCGAAGAACGTCCAGCGGGTGCTGCTGCACGGCTCGGGCAGCGAGGACATCGAGTTCGTCTACCAGACCGAGGGCGCCAAGGGAAAGGCCCGCAGCGTCAAGCGCAGCCACCCCTTTGAAGGCGTGCTGCCCAACTTCGAACGCCGCTTCCGCGAGACCGATTCGGTGGCCGTGCGCGAAGACCTGGCGCGCTACCAGGCCGTCAAGCCGTGCGCCGATTGCGGCGGCGCACGGCTGCGGCGCGAGGCGCGGCATGTGTTCCTTCAGCACGCCGATGGCGCCAAGGGCCAGCCGATCTACGCCGTCGAACACGCCACGCTTGCCGACTGCCTGGCCTACTTCCAAGGCCTGAAGCTGCAAGGCGCGAAGGCCGAGATCGCCGACAAGATCGTGCGCGAGATCGCCAGCCGGCTGCGCTTCCTCAACGACGTCGGCCTGACCTACCTGAGCCTGGACCGCGGCGCCGACACGCTCAGCGGCGGCGAGGCGCAGCGGATCCGCCTGGCGAGCCAGATCGGCAGCGGCCTGAGCGGCGTGATGTACGTGCTGGACGAGCCCAGCATCGGCCTACACCAGCGCGACAACGAACGCCTGATCGGCACCCTGAAGCACCTGCGCGACCTGGGCAACAGCGTGCTGGTGGTCGAACACGACGAGGACATGATCCGTGCCGCCGACCACGTCGTCGACATGGGCCCGGGTGCCGGTGTGCACGGCGGGCGCGTCATGGCGCAAGGGACGCTCGAAGACATCGCCGCCGCCGAAGATTCACTTACTGGCAAATACCTGGCGCGTGTGCTGCGCATCGAGGTGCCGAAACAGCGCCGCGCCGGCAGCGGGTTTGGCAGCGCGCCGCTGCGCTTGTCGATCGTCGGCGCGCGCGGCAACAACCTGCAGGGCGTCAACGTAGAAATCCCGATCGGCTTGTTCACCTGCGTCACCGGCGTCTCGGGCTCGGGCAAGAGCACGCTGATCAACGACACGCTGTACACCGCGGTGGCCAAGAAGCTCTACCAGAGCCACGCCGAACCCGCGCCGCACGACCGCATCGAAGGGCTGGAGCACTTCGACAAGGTCATCAACGTCGACCAGAGCCCGATCGGCCGCACGCCGCGCAGCAACCCCGCCACCTACACCGGCCTGTTCACGCCGATCCGTGAGATGTTTGCCGAAGTGCCGACGGCGCGCGAGCGCGGCTATGGTGCCGGCCGGTTCAGCTTCAACGTCGCGGGTGGGCGTTGCGAAGCCTGCCAGGGCGACGGCGTGATCAAGGTCGAAATGCACTTCCTGCCCGACATGTACGTGCCGTGCGACGTGTGCCACGGTGCCCGCTACAACCGCGAGACGCTGGAGATCCTCTACAAGGGCAAGAACATTCGGCAGGTGCTGGAGCTGACGGTCGAGGACGCCCACGCCTTCTTCGCCGCGGTGCCGAACATCGCGCGCAAGCTGCAGACGCTGCTGGACGTGGGCCTGGGCTACATCCGCCTGGGCCAGAGCGCGACCACGCTGTCGGGCGGCGAAGCGCAGCGCGTCAAGCTCGCACTCGAACTCAGCAAGCGCGACACCGGCCGCACGCTTTACATCCTGGACGAGCCGACCACCGGCCTGCACTTCCACGACATCGGGCTGCTGCTGAAAGTGCTGGTGGCGCTGCGCGACGCCGGCAACACCATCGTCGTGATCGAGCACAACCTGGACGTCATCAAGACTGCCGATTGGCTGATCGACATGGGGCCCGAAGGCGGGGCTGGCGGCGGGCAGGTGGTGGTGGCGGGCAGCCCGGAGGAGGTGGCTGCTTTCGACGGAAGCCACACGGGGCGGTTCTTGAAGGCGATGCTGTAGCTGTTACGGGCGGGCTGCGACAGGCCTGCGCCAGATCGCAGCTTTGACATCTGATGCGCTCCGAAATAACATCTAGCATCATGCGAACCACTCTCGACATCGACGACCCGGTCCTGCAAGACCTGAAGCGCTTGCAAGCGCGGGACGGCCAGTCGCTCGGCCGCTTGGCTTCGGACCTGTTGGCCAAGGCGCTCAGCGAACGCCAGCGTCGCGAGCCCGCCCCGCCGCCGTTTCGCTGGCTCAGCCGCCCGATGGGCGCGCGGGTCGACCTCGCCGACCGCGACGCGCTCTGGGACGCGCTGGACACGAAGCGGTGAGTTACAGCGTCGACGTCAACGTCCTGCTGTACGCGTCGGACGCGGGCTGCGACGAACACCCCAAGGCTGCCGAGTTCGTTGCCGCCTGTGCGGCCGACAAGGAGCTTTGGTGCGTGGCGTGGCTGACGCTGATGAGCTACATGCGCATGGCCACGCACCCGGCGATCTTCAGCACACCCCTTTCTCACGAGGAAGCCGCGCGCAATGTCGACGGGTTGCTGGCATTGCCTCAGCTGCGCATGATCGACGAAGGCCCGGGGTTCTGGGTCCGCTACCGCGAGGTTGCGCAAGAAGCACCCGTCCGTGGCAACCTTGTTCCCGACGCGCACCTGGTCACTGTGCTCCGCCAACACGGCGTGAAGACGATCTACACCCGCGACCGCGACTTCCGCAAGTTCGGCGGACTGAAGGTCATCGACCCGATCGCTTGACGGCCGCCTTCTTTGCCGCCCGTCATTTCGCCGCGAATGCCGCCGTGGTGGCTCAAACCGGCTTGCAAGCCGCTGCGCAGGCTGCAGCTCGATGAGCACAGCAACCAAAGCAGCGATCAATGCTAACCCTGCGTATCTGGTGATCGAGCCGCTGTCTGTAGCTGCCGCTGCCCCAGCCGCCGCCGTTGGCAGCCTTAAGTCAGTCCAGTGCGTCGTGGTCCGAGCGATTGGAGGCAACAAGCAAGGCCTGAACCCAAGGCCCGAACCAAGGCCGCCAAGGCCGACTACGTGTGCGGTGAGTCCATCTTGTCGAGCAGCGAACCGATCACTTTCAGCAACGCAGCTACACGCTCCCGATCCGCCCCGATCCGCGTCTCGAACTCGAACACTTCGATTCCGTTGCAAACCTCATTGAGGGCAGCATTCAAGATTAGGAGTTCGTCTCGGTCAATGCCGATGTGTGACCGCTCGACGGTGGTGAAGAAAACTTCCATGAGCATTACCTCAACCCGCCAAAGCAGGCGCGTCCATTCGTATGTTGGAATGCAGTCCCACGTCGGCTGGCCGAGCGCGTTGGGCGCATAGGCCACCTTCTTCTCACCCCAGTAGTTGATCTGCTGCTGGTGGCCGTAGGCGTCGTACAGGCGCTGGATGGGGTAGTCGCCGTAGCTGCGGAAGCTGCGGAAGCTGTAAGTCTCTTTCGTTAACAAGCGCCGGTTGTTGTATTCCATCGCCCAGGTGAAGGTGCCGGAGCTGTTGGTCTTCTCGCGGCCGTAGGGCCAGTGACTGCGGGTGATGCCGGGGCTGCCGGGGCTGCCGTCGCCGAAGGTGGTGCTGAGCGGCCGGTCCATGTCGTCGTAGGCAAACGTGGCTTTGCGGTTGCCGGGTGCGGCGCCGCTGTCGCACGAGGACCACGCCATCCTGGCGGCTCGACACACGTCTGCACAGGGCGGGCGCCAAACACGCTCAGAAAGGTTGCCCGGGCTATTCGTAGTACTTCGCCGCAAGCATCATTTCAGCCACGTTCTTCCAGTTCGGCGTCGTCGGCACTGGAAGGTTATTGTTTTGATAGTATCCATCCATGTCCTGCACCCAGGCAAACAGCGACTCGAGGAAGTCGTCAAGGGTCAGGTGCTGCCATTCCTCAGGATGTGCAGCCAAGTCATGTCGCAGCGCAACGATGAACCGCACAAAGTCCTCGCGCGATCGTACGGAATCGACCGTGTTCTTCAGATCCATTTCATTCACCTCGAATCCGAATCGTCAGGCCATCATTCTTCGTCGTGAACTTCCACGCCTCACGGGCCATCTCCTGAGGCGTCGCCATTCTGTAGGGCACGTCCATCTCAGCCCTTCGGAACGCCTCAAGCCTGCGGTTATCGAGAGTGAACTACTTGCCGTCTTTCTGGATCAGACGGATAGCGGGTACTCGATTTGCCTTCAGTGCGCCGCCTCGTAGCGCATCTGCCATTTTCTGGATCGAACCGCCTTCGCTAAAGGCCGCCTTGGCGCTGTCTTGGCTGAAGCGAACGGTGGACGGTTGATTGCACCCTTTGCCGCACCTGATCTACCTCGTCACGTCGGCAGGGTCGACAACCAATTGACGACCGACCTCGATTCCTCGAAGTACCTAGACAACGACGTTCGATCATCCACCCAGTTGTCGAAACCATCTGACATGTCTGATGCCGTTGAAGTCAGTACAAGGTATCCACCAGTATTCACCGAGTCATCGACGACCTTGACATACGAGCCGGCATCGTCGCCTTCCATGATTTGACCGACAACTCCAATTTTGATGTCCATAGCGAAGTCAATCGAAGAAGGGGATGTGGTTGTTCACAGTCGGCTTTGCCGCACCTGGCTTGTAAATTTCCAGGTGCCCATGCGGCACGCCTGGCTTGTGAGCTCCGGTCAGGGACCCAGTGTCGATGCGGAACTGGCGGGTACCGTCAGCGCTTCTGAATAAGCCACTTCCCGACTTACCAATTTCCTTGTACCCAGAACCGACGAACTTTTCGCCTGCCTTCAGCGGATCGTCTGCGCTCATTTTTGTAGCGCTGGTGAAGTTGCCCTTGCCGGCCAGAGTCTCAGCAATTACAGCATCTGCTTTGGTTAAGGCTACGCTGATCAAGTCCACTACTGGCGCGTCTCCTGCGTTGAGTTGAGCATGAAGCAACAGACCCTTGCCATGGCCGCTGATGACAACGCGCAGTACGAGCAGTACCGCCGCCCAACCAAGCGCG